>OGJK01000010.1_pt1 | contig 208188 bp, 190 predicted proteins | sample 1571961 | NCBI WGS metagenome assembly OGJK01 (sample SAMEA2582120, study PRJEB24529) | metagenome | biome: Human gut stool | place: China | collected 2011 | reverse complement strand
GATATTCAATACAATAAAAAGTCAAGTTGGGATAATATTTTGGTTTGGATAACTGACATGGTGCGCATTGACAGAACATGTTTTGACCGTAATATATTTACTATTCTGCAGCAGAAAACCGGCACTCATGTACGTGTTGACATAGAACGTATGTCACTTGACAGGAACACCACATATTCAATACTTGAAAAGTATGATTATTTTACACCGCTTAAACAAAGAGAAAAGAGCGACATTTCGTCTTACGACCGCTATATTAAACAACTACTGAGGTATATAGGAAAGGAATTTAATGACCAGGTTAAGCGCGAGACAAAGATAAACGGACATGTAAAAGTTGATTTCTATTCTAAATGGAAGCTGATAACGTCACACACCTGCAGACGTACATTTATAACGAATAATGTGATGCGTGGCTATAATGCCATGGAAATTATGAGATCTTCCGGTCATAAGACCTATACATCATTTGAGAAATACTTATGCTATTTTAATGACTGAAAAAGGGGGCCGTACAGCCCCTTTTTTTATCTACATAGACCACTGATTTAGCAGAAATCCGGCAGCTACAGCAGCGAATATCCAAAGACAGCCAAGCATAGCCCAGACTACATCCATCCAATCAGCTTTATCGTCAAAGGCGTATTCCTTTACTATCGAAAGGAACAAAACTACTACAGTACCAATTACCGGCACTGCAACAGGCGTCCAGTCAAAAATAGCATCCTGAAGGATGAATACGAATGTAAACAATGCGCAAATAAGTGCGCCTACTACATGGTGCAGTATCTTATCCACACCGACTTTTGCCAAGAAATTGTCTAAAAGTTTCATATATATTTATTTGAAAGGGTTTTAAGTTTACACGACTATTCTACAAGTCACTCTACTAACTCATTGAGAACTAAACAAACAGTGCGATAGAAACTGTCTGTAACCATATAACACCCAAAATCTATTGGATGTACTGCATTTGTCCCTCTTTTTTCTTTAACAGATTGCAAACGATTATTAACAGCAACTTCTTCACTCGGATAAGAATTTTCACTGTCAAATTCTTCCATTACAGGGCAGTAATAGGTATAGCTGTTAAATTCACTTTCTTTACAGAGTTCCATCAGCTGTCTGGCATATTCAAATACTTGTATAGCAAATGTATAATAATTACCGTTTTCACTTGCTCCGTAATTTGCTCCAAATCCTCCATTGGGATCGCCTAAAGGGACGGATGATATTACTACTTTTCCATTAGGGAAATCTGCATGGTACGCTCGTAATATATTTCTATATGCTTCTATGGCATTAGTAATTGATTCGGGAGTTCCTGCAAATATATCATTGACTCCGCAGTGCCATAAAAAGACATCAATACTACCATTGCAATATTTGTCCGCATACGTTTTAAAATCTAATTTACTAGATTCCGAATTATAAAATGGATTGTAACTTTCGCTCTCATAACTACTATATGTAATAGTTGAATCCCCATTGCCATTTTTTCTTGTAAGTTGTCCGTTAGATGGCAGAGATGGATTCCCATCATAAGTACAACGAATATTGCCGGCACCCTCCGTGACATTTATTTCGGTAATTGTGAATGTATCTCCTCCACCTACATAAGTGTCTCCTACATTTAGCTGAGTAACTCCAGTAACAAAAAAACGATATGCTTTTCTTCCTTCGCCAGAATAATCTTTTACTGTCCATCCTCCCGTTGCTTCCAACTTAACATTCTTAACTGTGCCTTCTTTTCTGCCAACAAACTCAATATTATTAAGTCCTAATCCAGTAGGATTAAAAGATGTTCCGTCACCATCACTAGCAGTTAATCTTCGTTTTAATTCATTAACCCACTGCCCACCTGCTGTAGCTGAAGCACCTACACACAATATATTCTTCTTGGTTGATGGAGAAGGTGGGACATCAATAATCTTAATCTTTGTTTTCTTTACCAAGATATTTTGATAATTATTATTCTTTAGAATGATTGTTAAGTCTCTTTCTTGACCTATATTGGAGTTAGCTACAGAAGATAATAAAGTATAATATCTTGGGTAACTTTTCCCAATCAAACATGATGTTACAATTCCAAAAGAATAGGGAGAAACTGATTTTACAATGCTTCTCCAAAATATCTGTAAATCGTCATTCTTTACCGCAATAATTTTATCTGGCAATATTATATCCAATCCATTAGTATATAATTTTGACTCTACCAAAGATGTTTCCTCTTTAACTATATTCTCTACATCACCTTGAGTCAAGGTTTTTTTATCTCTGGTGACAATAGGTTCGCCATCATCTGTGGTGTAAGTAAAACCGATATAAGGATAGTCCTCTACAACAATGTCTTTTTCAAATCTTGTTTCGCTGCCAATAATGCCTCCATCTGAAGGTTTAGTCCCTCGGGTTCCCTCTAAATCACTAAAATAAGCATAAGTGATAGAATATTCATTTCCATTTTTAGGAATAATTGCATGAATTGTTTCTCCGCTATTTACCCTATATTTAACTACGGCTCTTGAACTAGTAGTTGAATATATTGTTGCTAATGACGAAATATAATTTTTATCAAATTTTTTGGCGATTGACAATGTTTCTTTTTCGAAAATTTTATCAGACAAATCCTTTGATAACTTATCCTTCGTAATAGAATTATTTCCTATTTTGTCAGTCGTAACAGCACTGTCAATAATATCTTCTGTATTTACTTTATGCTTATTATTTTGAAAAAATAAATAATCTGCTATCCCGGGAAAATTCGATAAATTGAACACATCTGGATACACTCCTAATCCGATATAAGTAACTTCAATGCTTTTGAATTTATCTATATCCTTAAAAATTATATACCCTACAATAGTATCTATTTCAACCCCACCTCCAGCTTTAGTACACTTTAATTCAATAACTTTACCGTTAATAATATCAGACAAAGGCGTAACACTTTGCCAGCTGTCAGCAGTTCCAGTTACTTCTTGCGTAGCAGGACGTACATATAAATTATTGCCGTATTGTTTGAGGACTAAAACATTACCTTCTGGGATTATTACCGATATGTATAACTCTTGTATCGTTCCATTGTAATCATAAGTCCCTAGACTATCGGTAAATGGATTAATATACACACCATTTAGACGGATTTCTTTTAATGGTTCTAGCTCGGAAAACTTCGCATCCGTTTCTGCCTTTGTCGCATATCCAGCATCCAGTTTGCTAGTAAGCACCCAACCTGGTGCATTATAAGCATAGACTTTATTATTGTCTGGATCTGCAGCATTGTCAGGATTATAAATATTTACAATCATTCCTTTTTTCAGTGGATTACCTTCCGAATCTACCGGATTGACATCCGCGTTCATGGCAGAAACGGATGTATATGTTTTTCGGATTCCAAGACTACCTCCATTGCGTTGTACGTCCTCCATGTACGATACAGTATCATACATAATGCCTCCAACTTCAGATGGTGGTATTGTTTCGCTATTTGTCTTTTGTGACAATTCGATCGCACGTCTTTTAATGTCGTTGCTGTTCATATTATAGCTGTTTAATAATTAATAGATCTATTTTTACTGTACCAGAAGGACGTATTACAGGTATCCTCTCTCGAGAATAAACACTATATATTCTATTATTATACAATCTTACTCCAAATAATTGAGAACCATCTTGATAATACAAATTGGCGAAAGGATTATCTTCTAAATCTTTTTTTACGATCGCCATCATTGTACCTCCAATCAAAGCATTAGGATTATCTTGTGTTGGTATATTCATGCTTACTATTGCAATATCTCCAATGTTAAGTCCAAGAGAAGGTTCAATAGTTATCTGAAATCCAGTATCAGGACTACAATCCCCTTCAAGATGTTTTGCAATATATCTTCGCTGTGTTTCAAGTTGTTGTACGTTCTGCAATGATGCAGGAGTCACGTAAGCAAATGTTCCAGTTGTCTCAGTAGACAGTGTAACGTCAACAGTTTCTTTGACATTATTAGTTGAACCGTCTTCGTAGTCGCGTGAATCGTATTGTCTCTTGGTAAAGCATAGATACTTACCGTCTATTGCTCCTAATGCCGGAACTTGATATACTTCACCGTCAATTACTAATGCTCCATCAATAATAGACCGCTTATCATCCGAAAGTACACCCCAGAGAATATATCTTTCTCCGTTCGTTCTTGCCAGCAGGCCTATTGTCTGCCTCAATGCGTTTTGTATGAAAGTGAAATCTTTGGCAAGAAATCCCTGACCACCGTCATTATCTAATAACTTATCGTTCATAAACATTAATTATATATTGCCTTCCGGCAGGTTTGTTATACTCTACTATACTTCTCACTTCTTCTATTCTGTCTGATAAATAATCAGGAATATTCACTATGAATCTTAGCTGTGCATTATATGTTGTATTATATATATACGTTGGATTATTAATATCATTACTGATATAAACATAAGGTACACTATTACGGAAATATACCAGTTTCTTGGATACATCAAGCTCTGTAATATACACATCATCATTATCAAGGAGAAAATAATCCCTGATTGCTTTTTCAATGTAAATTACCTGTCCGTTTACACGTACATTCTGCTTACACTGCCGTACATATTGCATGAAAGCTGTCTGCAATTCTATAAGAGGCACAAGCAGCACCTTCATAAGCGCAAACAGCACATTACGTCTCAGCACAGGTGGCAACACGTTCAGAGCAAACTTCAATATATCTATATTATACCACATAACTAAGACTTGTATTAAGGTCATTTGATACCAGGCATCCTGCCACGGCATTATAATTATTGGTAGTAACATCCTTGTATGACAGTTCTGTCGATGATTTTGCCTTAACCCCCTTCAGGTCAATATCTATAACACCATTGACTGCCTGTATAGCATCTACGCATTTTGTCTTATTAAAAGTTCCACCGTACACAATTCCTGCCAGATATTGATTAATTGCATCCTCTACAGGCTTACTACCGTCGCTGATACGCACACCTGATGTAGTTATAATCTGTGGATCTACAGAAATAACCGCCTCAATCTGTATGCTGTCTGCCGGTAATGACTGTATATTGAGCAATACACCTGCAATTTTAATTTGAGACATATAACTGCTGAATGCTTTCAGTTCTGTTGCACTAAGTATTGCCGGCTTTCCTCCGTTATCCTTAGCTACAAGAATGTCTATAGTATTACCTGCATCACGTACAGCTGCGTACTTGATTATCTGTTTCGTTTCATCTACAGTCTGATAGCGATAACTCTGTGTTGCTTCATCAAAAATCAGTTCGTCTCCGTATTGGAATCCTAAACACTTTGTGTGATACCATCGTGTAGTAGGTACGATATTAGCCGCTATAAGTGCATCAATATCCACCTTATGAGCATCAAAAGCCTTGTATAACACATAATGACACACAGCTACGATATAGATTAATATATTCTCTATGCTGACTGAAGAGAAGGTACTGTCCCATGTCGCACCATCCTTGATCCCATAAGCATTCTTCAGTGTCGGATCTGCCAGAAATGCATCTGTCATTATCTTCTTGATTTCTTTGATAGTCATGTTACATAAATTCTTTAGTGAATTGTTTTGTAAAGATTCTTAACTTGATTTCTCCGTATTCGTCTGTCTCTGTTGCAGGGCGTATATTGTTATTCTTACAATAGTCCTGCATCTCCTTGTCAAAAACCTGTTCCGGCGCATACAGTTCTGTTCCCGTTAGTAAAGTAGCCGAAGGACTGACATTGTTGGCCGCAGCCAGCAATGTAACAGCCTCCAGACTTCCGTATTCCTGTATTGCGATGTCGGCTAGTGTCTGACCATTTAACACCATCACTGTCATGGTAGTTTCTTTTTATATATCTTTATACCAATATAGATTAATGTAACTCCTCCCAGGAACATCAGTGCAGCCTGCCACCATGATATTGCGGATTTCCGTTCTGCTTCCTGATGGATGTTAGCCGTCGACTGCAATGTCATATCAGTATCTGTACTGTCATTGCGTGTAATCGTTGCACTGAGAGTGTCCGATATTTCCGTCCGGCTTTCCTCTTCCTGTCGTGTATCCTTATTGATTGTTGTAATAGTCTTATCCTTAAGATATTGCTTTCCGGTAGAATCAGGAGGTGTATATGTAGTCTTCTCAGTCTTTATTTCCAGTTTCTCCATAGCCTTACGGACTATTTCCTGTACTGTAGATGAAAGCTCTTTGATGTCTTCCTCAACAGTCGACTTTCCGCTTTCCCTGATGTTCTCACGCGATTCTGTAACTGTGTCCTCCTGGATCTTGACTGGCGGATTTGTTGCACAGCCGGGCGTCATCAGCCCGACTATGAAGCAAACAAACATCATAATTAGAGATATGGATAATTCTTTTAATAACTTTTTCATAGGTTCAATACTTCTTTTCTGTTTCCTGACTTTTTGTAGCTCACGTGTACCCAACTGTAATCCTTTTCGTTGATAAGCTGGTCGTATGGAAGGTTATCACGGATATATTCAAACAGAGCCTTGTTTCCTTCTTTTGTGCCTGTAGTGATGTCGGCAGCTTCGCCTTTCGTGTGCTGGCTGTTTGGCGCACCGCCTACAAGCCTGTTCAGTTGCGGGCATCTGTAGCCGCTGTTCACGTAGATAGGGACTCCTATTGATTCACGAGCAGGGTCAAGTACGTTCTCGGCAAGAGCTTTCAAGGCTGATGCACTCGATATGTCACACTTGTTGTTGATGCCGTGGGCATCGGCAGTAGAACTTCTGAGTAGTTCGCCCATTGTAAAGTGTTTCATGATTTATTTTCTTTTGATTGATTACATTGATTATTAAATTGCTGTAAATACGGTATCTTCTTCACGATTTCGAAGCTGACAACATAGTAAATAAAGGCCAGCGTCTTACTGTCGGGGAATAACTGATTAGCATTACGTAATATGTTCGTACCGTAGAAATATAGTATTGCATATACCACACCAGTTATACACTGCATAGCTCCTTCTATATTGCCCAATTTTTCACCTATTACGTAGATGCAAAGCACTATTACGTAAAAGACAAAAGTCTCCATGAGGCACTTGAAAAACTTCTTATTGTTGAATGGCTCGTTGTTCACCACGATGCCCGAAATCATCCCTGCCATCATGTTGATAAGGAAGATGAAGAAGATGATGAACACCATATCGTTAAGCGGTGCGAAGTATGCCAGTGTCACACTGAAGAGAGTGACCAGCAGATTCTTTATTTCTGTTATAATATCCATGATTAAGGTCTGTATTTTATGTTCAGCAAACGTTCACTGAACGTTCATTGAACGGTTAATAATGTGCATCTATACTGATGCTGTCTGTTGTAATTGTGACTTTGTTCACATCCTGGCCGTCAAATTCAAGCTGCTCACGGATCTTCGTTCGCCATGCAAGGGGATTGTGGTCCAGAGCCATGTCGCTGATACCTACACCGACTGCCGGCTGCTCCTTCAATTCACCCTTGTGGCATACCAAGATGATAGCCTGATTCTGTGCCGTCACGTCTCCAATCCTGACACCTCGCAATATCTTGCCGTCCGGCCCTCTTATTACATTGATGTCAAGATCGTAATCCTTGAGTTGTATTCCAGTTCCTAGCATAAATCAATGTTTTATCTTTTCGTCCTCGTAGTCGCCTTTATTGAGTTTGTCGGCTTTCTGCTGTATAGCCGGCACCTGAATCGGCGCAGGGTTGCTCTGATTGGTGGCAGAGCCGGCTACTGCTACAGCACCAGAAGCAAGAGTATGAGTATGACTATTGAAGGCATCTACCAGTTTGTTGATTTTTTCCGTAAGAGTCTCAATATTGATAAGGCCGCCCAGCTTACCGCCGTTGATAATGATAGTCTCAATCTGGTCTATCTGCAACACTACCAACTGGCTGTAATCGCCCGTCAGACTACCTACAGTTACCGCAGTTCCGACTTTCGGAGTAATCAGTATGTTGTCTGCATTCTCTTTTTCAGAAGCCCGCAGACGCACGCCGCTTACATCCTGTTTGCCAAAAGTCACGGTACATGTAATGCCTTCCACACTCTTCACAATGCCCTGCCAGATAGCAATCTTCTGACCTCCCACGTTACGGAGATTTTCGTATAGTCTTTTATACTGATCCATAATCAACTTAATCTGAATCCAAGTTCTACCGTTCGTTTGCCGCCATCTCTGCTGAACTCTGTTGTCACTGCCTGGACAAAGTACCTTCCGTCCTTTTCGGGATAGTCTTCATCTTTCAGTTCTGCCGTGTCACCGGGCTTGCAGTAAGGAATCAGCCATGTAGTGATATTGCCGTCATAGCCGTCAAAGGAAAGGCGTTTCACTTCCGTTTCACCGCGCTTCTTCATGCTCGCTTCATCACTGGTAGCACAACGTATCTCCACCTTATCGCCGCCCGTGGTTCCTGTCTCAATTTCCTTCACCGTGCCGTCCGGCATGGTAGCTTTCACGACTACCTGAACCTTGCGGTCCTCTGCCTTTCGGTAAGTGAGGTCGCATTCTTCCACATTAAGCGAAAAATTGTAGAATACATCATCGCCCACAGCTTCAGCCGGTGCATGAACATGCAGCGTATCGTCAGCCAGATAGATGTCAGCTCCCGATTCTTCCTGCACCTTCTTCAGTACATCGTAGCCTGTAGCGGTGTTGATGACGAACTTTTCATAAGTCCACGAATAAGTGCAGTCCAACTTGTAGCTTTCTCCGATTCCTGATATCACCTTTTTCAGCAAAGATTCAAGGATAACAGCCTTCAGTTCTTCGTTCGGTAGTGACTTGCGGAACTTGTACAGGTCGTCTTCGCATTCTATGGTGATACTGCCGTCATCTGTACTTATGCGCTGAATCCATCCTCTGAACTCCTCACGCAGTCCTGTCTCCTCGTAGCCTATGCTGATGCTTACCGGGTCACCACGCTTTATAAGGCTTTCCACGTCCAGAGCCTTGTTGTATTCAGATCCGGGCAAAACTATAGTTGCCGTATCTGCCAGCAGCTCCACCGAACGGTGTATCTCAACTTTGTCCAGCATACCCAGACGGAAGTCAGCCAGTTTGATGTCATATCCTAGTGTAAACATTATTGCATATCCTTTTTCTTCAGTAACAATTTATATGTATCGTCAGAACAGCAAGACAGGTCGTAAGCCTGATTCGCAAGACCGCTTGTGAAAGGAAAGTTGTAGCTTTCCACTACTATCTGGAAGATTGAGAATATCTCGAAGAGAGGGCAACGTACTTCCCATTTCGCAGCCTCGCAATACTTGCGCAGCTTCTGCACATCATCGCGCGGATAGGCTTTCTCTTCGGTATTCATCAGGATTCCCTGTATCTGTATCTGATAGTCGTCCTGAGTCCATCTCTCCTTGATAGAGCCACGAACTTTGCCCTTGCTTACATGCCTCTTTGTAATGATGTTCTTGCCTGTAACTGTAATCAGAGGTTCGAAAGGAAGAAGCCAGTATTCGCTGTCGCCATCCTTCCTTATCTCCAAAGGCATACGCATAGGCACACCAAGCGCATTGCTGCGAAGCTGCTCTGTCATTTCCTCCTCACTAAGCTTCATCAGTTCGCTGTAGCCGGAACTGTCGCCCTCGGTTACAGGCGTCTGATTGAATAGCCAGTAAGGCGGTACCTTCAGCCCGGTAGTACGGGCAAGTATATTTCCCAGGATAAACTTAGTCAATGCCATATCATCTTGCTGCTGATGTAGCTATCTCGAGGCTACGGTTGATTGATTCAAGAACTATTCTCTGTATCTCCTTTGTATCGGCCTTATCCATCATCGTTACGTTCAGGTAATCGAAGAATTTGTTTATATTCATCGTAATCTGAGTGTTGCGTGTGCCGCCTGTAACGATTGATTCAGATCCTTTGCCGGATTCATCGGTAGGTGGGGTGTATACGTTGGAAGACGTTTTGGAAGTAGTGCCCCCAGCTGCTTTGGCATCAGATATGCCTTTTGCCTTTTCAGCCAATAGTCTTTGCTGATAGAACTGAGGAATCTGATTACCAAGACTGCTAGTTTTGGAGGCAAGAGTTTTTGCAGAATCAAAACCTACAATATCTTTCGCACCTTTCTGAGCAGCTTTCCATGCTCCATTAAAGTCACCCTTGAAGAGTTTGGATATAGCTTTACCCATTGAGCCTAAGCCGCTGATAATCTCCTTGACTCTATCCACAACATACTCTTTGAGGATATTACCAAAACCTTTAACAACGTCCCAAGTGGCTTTCACTGTTGCACGGAAGCCGTCAAATTTATTCCAACATACCACCAACACAGCGATAAGTGCAGTAATCCCTGCCACTATCAAGCCTACAGGATTCATAGACATTGCCAGATTAAGCAATTTCTGTGCTTTCTCTGCCGCAATCATCGCAGTTACCTGTGCCCATTGTGCAATAGTCCAGCCTTTCAGTATCGTCGTACTTACGAACATATAGCCGTTGTAAGTCGCCCATGCTGCACCTACACCTATCAGAATAGGGCCAAGCCAATTAAGGTTGTCACGAATCCAACCTATTCCGTCTGCTACACCCTTAATAATCGGAGTAGTAAGGGCAAGAATAGAACTGATACCGTTCATTGCAGGGATAAGGGCAGGTTCAATAATCTTGTACATCTCCAGAAGTTTCTGGTTAAACTCTCCCAGGAGCTGCTGCCATCGTCCGTAAGGAGTTTTGGCAATTTCGTTTGTCATGTTGTAGAACTTGCCGCCTTCGCCTGTTGCACGCTGGAAAGCCTGACGCAACATTTCAAAAGAAACTTTCCCGTCTGTCATGTCATCACGTAGCTGTGATATTGACTTGCCTGTAAGCGCAGAAATATCAAGCAGAGGGTTATATCCGGCATTGATGAGCTGGAGCAAGTCCTGTCCTTGAAGTTTTCCTGCCGCCGCTACCTGACCGAACACCAGTGCAAGCTGTGACATACGTTGCTTGTCACCCATAGCCACATCGCCCAACATCTTCAGGTCACCCATCACATTTTCCAGACTTACACCGAAACCCAGCATAGTCTTTGCGGCTTCCTGAGTTCCCAGCCTGTCGTAGATGGTATCATCAGCATACTTGTTGAGTTCGCCAAGCAGTTTACCGCCTTTCTCCACTGAACCGGTAAGGACGTTGAAACTTGTAGCCGTCTTCCCTGCATCCATACCCATTTTAGCTATGACACCTGTAGCCGCCGATATAGCCACTATCGGATTCGTAAAGAACTCTGCACCCGGCAAGGACATCAAGGCCGATTTCAAGCCGAACAAACGCCCGTTCAACTTCTGCACAGATCTGTCGGTATCGTCCACCTTATTCTGGATTCGCTGCACCTGTTGTACAACTCCATTCTGCTTGCCTTGTATGTTGATTATGAATTCCAGTATATTAGCCATATCGTTTACATCTTGTTTGCTTCGGCCTCGCGCTGGCGTATGTCAGCCAATTGCGAAAAAGCCTCTGCCCATTGTTCGTCTGTCAGTGTCGTTGGATCTATATGCAGATAGTAGCGCAGCATATTGTCACGGTAGCCTATCCAGTTGTCCGTCTCCTTTCCTCTGGCGGCTTCTACAACTTTTTTAGTGATGCAACTCTCTTTTCGAAGATGTCGCCAAGCTGTTCCGATGCCGCGAAGAAATAAGAATCGTCAGTTCTGATTTCTTCATCCCCTTCAATCCAGAGATTGTTCAGGAAGGCTTCGTTCATCTTGATAGCATCCTTGCCGCCATTGCTGGCCGCAAGAGCATATGACATATCGTTTCTATTCGGTTTGCGAAGCAAAGCACTCTTTCCGTCACATTCTATGACGAATGCACCGCCATGTTTCTTCTTGATTTCGTCTATTTTCTCCTTTGAAAATTCCATATTGTTTTAAATTTGATTATACATATCCGTTTACAATATCCATTGCGATAAATGGAAGTTCTATTTCGGCAAACTTGTCTCCCTGGCTCATGCCCTTCGGTATCTCGGTGAACTCAACGCCCTTAATCAAGTCTGTCACAATGGTATCACCCTTAAGAGGATTACCATAGCTGACAACGATGTCCATCTGAACATCAAGGGCATCACCGCCGGCTGCAAGTTCCAGAGCTTCCAGTTCCGACTGAAGAAGACTGATAGTACCCTCATAGCTCTTATTCCCACGCTGAATGGCATGAGGCTTGTCGCCAGTAGCATATAGAGCTTCCTTTTCCTGCTTCTTCGTGTACTTCACGGCTCGCAGACCGGTAGCCAGTCGTCCGCCTACGATGGACTTCACCGAAGACCATTCGTACTCCTTTGTATTGATAATATTCTTCATGACTTAGCTTGAACCTGGAATCCTAATTCAACTTTTATCTGTCTCGCATACCCGAACGGGCGCACCTTAAGTACTACATTGATTGTAGATGTTGACAGTACATTCTGTGTAGGATCAATGATACATACACATCCACTTTCTCCCGCAGCTGTATCTGCCGAAAGTTCGCCTCTTGCCGTCATCTGTGTATTGATGGCCTGTTCCACTGTGCTTTGCCAGCTTTTCAAAACTGCCGGCTGCATGGTACCATCTTCCTGTACATAGATTTCGTCAAGCAACAAGTCAAGCAGAGTATTGTATGCTATGCGGAAAGCCTTGTCGATAACACGGCGATTAGCCAACTGTGCGTAATCGTCAGTAGCCTTGCAGCACATATTATCGTCTGTATAATAATATCCGCTACGACCTACGTATGTGCGTGGAGTGATATATCTCTTGTCATAGATAGTCGCTATATCGTCCATCACGTCCTCCACCTTCTTGTCTGCCAGATACATTACTGTAGGGCCTATTGGTCCGTCAGCCACACGGCCGATATTCCTCTGCACCGATGCTATAGCCACCTTTCCGGCAAACAAACCCATAGCGGCTGCCTTGCTGCCTGTCTTCGTATCACCGATAACGATACATACACCGTTGTCCGTTCCGTCCTTCAAGTCCTTAAGCGTTGCAGCATCCTTATACGCACGTCCTTCCAGTGCAACGAAGATAGGTGCATAGAGGTTGTCGGCTGCATACTTCACAAGCTCCTGAGCCTTTGGCAAAGCCGTGAAGACATCAGGGTCAAGACCTTCTGTAACAACAGGGCTGTCTGTATCGGGATCACGACATACTATGATACCGCGCAATTCGCCTTTCTGCTTCTGTAGCAGAGTCTTCAGTTCGCCTGTGGTCTTGTCGCAAAGCTCTGTCATAGTCTTCGTCTTGTCGTAACCTACAATGACAAGCGGCGTTCCTTCAGGTGCAACGCTGTAGAAGTCCTTGACATGCTTATATAGCTGAACATTGTCGGTAGTCTCAGCTTTAATGCCTAGAGCTGTCAAGCCTTCAGTACGATAAATCTTGTAAGGAGTGCCAAGTACGAATGTAGAGTCCACTGCTTCAGCTCCGCAAGCCAGAGCCAGCAGCCCGTCCTGGCTAGTCGGGACTGTGCCCAACTGGCCATTAAGGTAACTGATTGTAATTTTGGGTAATGGCATACGCTGTCCTCCTTATTAAACTGCTGTGTCCTGTACGATTGCCAGAAGGCCTTTCTTGTCCTGACGACGGCACCTGCCACCAACGCGTACCAGGAATGAATAGATGTCACCGTAATACAACGGATTGTTCAGGCTGTCGAACATCTTCACCTCACCCAAAGCACGAGACACTGAGCCAACGTGCCAAGCAAGTCCGGCTGCATTGTCTGTCGTTTCTCCTGTAGTCTCCCACTTCGACAAAGTTCCGGCTGTCACGTATCTCAATACCTGAGAACGCATCATGATGTTGAAGGAATACAACTGCCCCAAGATACCTTTCTGTGCATTTGCCGAAGCCATGAACATATTCTTGTCTGTCTCGGTCATGTCATTGAGCAACTGACTGTACATATATGCGTCAAGAAGCAGATAGCGGTCTGTCTGCGGAATGTTCTGAGCATTGAACTTTTCCATAAGTTTCAACACATCGAAACGTGTCATAGACTTACGGTTACCTGTAGCCTTGTCAGTATGTGCAGCCACTGCATTACCAGTTGTACGTACAAATTCAGAATCTCCCGGTGCCCAGTTGTACAACATCTGTTCCGATGCCTTTTCAATGAGCTGTTCCCTGTCCTGACTGATTACACTGTTACGCTTGCTGTAGCTGAGTTCCACAGTCTCTGCATGTGGTATGTAGATAGGGTCGGTGGTAAGTTCGTCAAGGTTGTAGTTGATATCCGTATCGGTTCTCTTTTCCGCTGTAGCCGGAACAGAGCTTCTGTTCACTTCCACTTTAGAAGGAGCACCCGCATTAGGTATATGCACGGTCTTACCCATGTTTACATACATGTCGTCATTTGTTGACTTGCTCATAAATGAGTTGTCAGCAAACAGCCCTTCTACGATAAGGGCTTGCCAAATCTCTCTTTGTACTGCCATAATTACTGTTTTTTAGGAAATTTTTCATTGAATTTCTTCTGATACAAGTCAGGATAGTTGTTTTTCAGCTCTGCAATTCTCTCTGCCTTGTCAATCTCATCCCATGTCATCTTTGCGAGATCTGTAGCGGCTCCTCCCGGATTATCTCCAGTCAAATATGCACTCACGCTTGCTGTGCGTTTCGGCATAGCCTCAATGGCTGCACGAGTGTTCTTTTCGTCGCTTGCCATAAGGTTGAGGAATACAGGTACCTGTTCCTTAGTCAATCGTCCTTCTGCCACTGCCTGATTCAGGAAGGCTTCGTGTGCTGTTTTCTGCATAGCTGTAATCTGGTTGGTAAGCTCTGTCACCCTCTCTTCCATTGCAGGTACCTTAGCCGCCTGATTCTCCAGTGTGGTAATGTGTTGCAACATTTCCTGTTCGGTCGCCATGTTGGCGAATCCTGAACGCTTTTTCAGTTCGTCTATCAATGCCATTTCTCTTTGGTTTTGTGCCTCGGATTCGAGGCGGTTAGTAAAAAAGTTGTATATACTGTCCGTTGTAGAATTTTCGCTAAGCTGTGAAGCTGCTGCATCATCACCTGTAATGCCGTCTATCATCTTCAAGTCCATTGCCTGAGTAGCATTAATCCAGTGGTCTTTGCCGTCAAAATATTGAGCCTTTATATCATCGGCAGTCTTGCCGCACTTTGCCGCTATCATCGTGGCAATATCGTTTTCAAGCTGTTCGCATAGGTCTGCCTGTTTGCGCAGATCTTCCGCATTGCCCCAGCCGCCTGAGCTAACACGGTGAATCATCAGGCGGCTGTATCTGTTCATGTACAAAGGCTTTCCGCACAGTGCCACTACTCCTGCTATACTTGCCGCCACACCGTCCACGTGGATAGATATGTCAGCATTACATTCGCGTAGGGCGTTGTATATAGCCATTCCGCTAAACACATCGCCGCCACGTGAGTTGATATGTACTTCCATGCGATTGTATGCAGCTGCCAACTCCATTACCTCAGCCACAACGCGCCCGCTGTCGACTCCCTCGCCGAAGCCTATATCGCCGTATAGCAGAATCTTTACACTGCCGTCGGCATTTATCTGATTTTTGAAGAATGATTGTTTTGCCATTTTGCCTTTCGTTTGATGCAAATTTCCGCAATCTCCAAAAGGTTTCGAAACGGCATTTTCATGATGCAACATTAAAGTGGCATCATGTCACTCACAATTGTGTATCAACACATTATATATCAACTTTGGGCAAACAATTATTATCAATTATGGCAGATTTAAAAAGTGATCAGAAGAAAGCCCTGGCGCGTGATATCTATCTGCTTGGCTCGTTCACCTACGAGGAAATTGCGCAGAAGGTAGGTACGCAGCGGCAGACTATCAGCCGATGGGCAAAACAAGGAGGTTGGGATGACCTGAAGGCAGGTATGAGTGTCACCCGTGAAGAGATATTAAAGCGACTGTATCAGCAGCTCAACAACATCAATGCCATCATTCTTGAACGTGAACCGAAGGAACGATTCGCCAACTCAAAAGAAGCTGACGCAATGGCGAAACTCTCGGCAACCATCAAGAATATGGAGATTGATGTGGGTATCAGTGACATTATCAGTGTGGGTATGCGCTTCGGCGAATGGCTAAGGCGTGTAGATCTTGACAAGGCGAAAGAGTATGTACAATATTGGGACTTGTTCCTGAAAGAACAGATTAAGTAATGGCTACACTTGAAGAAAGACAGAAGATTAAGGAGTGGCAACTGTATGTCCAGGACATAAAGAATGCCACACCGGTAGAGGTGAATATGAGTGAAGCTGAAAAGGCAAAGAAACGTGCATACCTGGAAGCTCACCCGATAGAGTGGATTAAGTACTTCTTTCCGAAGTTTTGCAAGTATGAGTTCGCCAAATTCCAGATAAAGGCTATCAAAAGGATTATCAATAACGATGAATGGTTCGAGGTACTTTCCTGGAGCCGTGAGAACGCCAAGAGTACCATCGTGATGTTTTGCGTGATGTACCTGACACTCACTGGAAAGAAAAAGAACGTAATCCTTGCATCAGCTACGGAAGACAGCGCAATCAAGCTATTACGACCCTATAAGGCTAATTTCGAAGGCAACGGCCGTATCAAGGCATTCTACGGTGAACAGATGAATATCGGCAACTGGACAGACTCGGAATTCATCACGAAAGGCGGTGCATCATTTACAGCCATTGGTGCAGGAAACGCACCCCGTGGTAGCCGTAACGAATCAATACGTCCTGACGTGCTGCTGCTTGACGACTATGATACTGACAAGGATTGCCGCAATTCGGATACGCTGGAAAAGAAATGGCAGTGGTGGGAAAAGGCTCTCTATCCTACACGATCCGTCAGCGAACCTACGCTTGTTGTGTTCTGTGGCAATATCATCGCAAAAGATACGTGCGTGGCGCGTGCCGGAAAGATGGCCGACCATTGGGATATAATCAACCTGATAGATAAAGACGGTAACAGTACATGGCCCGAAAAGAATACTCCTGAAGCTATTGCAAGAATACGCAAGAGTATCAGCAACGCATCGTTCCAGGGCGAGTATATGAACAATCCTGTGACTGAAGGAAAGGTTTTCAAGAATGTGGCCCTCGGCAAGATTCCATCATTGAAGAAGTTCAAGTTCGTTATAATCTACGGAGACCCGGCATACAGCAACACGAAGAATAAGGCTTCCAGTACAAAGGCTGTCTGCTTGCTCGGCAAGCTGAAAGGCGTACTGTATATTATAAAGGCTTGTATTGGCCGTGTGACGAATGCAGAGTATATAGAGTGGTTCTATATGCTGCGCCAGTATGTAGGTCAGCAGACTACCGTCTACTGTTACCAGGAAAACAACAGTCTTCAAGACCCTTTCTTTGAACAGGTATTCAAGCCGCTTATCCGCGAGGCAAACGAGCGCAAAAAGGATAATCTCTATATAATAGGTGACGGCCGTGACAAGATAGACAAGGCTACACGTATTGAGGCGAACCTTGAACCGCTCGATCGCAACGGCCAGCTTATCTTCAATACGGAAGAAGAAGACAACCCTATGATGATAGAACTACGTGACCAGTTCAAGATGTTCGAGTTGTCACTTCCTTATCCTGCCGATGGGCCTGACTGCGTGGAAGGTGGAAACAATGTAATAGACAGCAAGATGAAGGAACTTGAACCCGGTACCACTATTTCGTATGAGGATTTACAGGAAAACAATAATTTCAGAATGAGTAGGAATTACGAAAAAAGAAGTTTAATCTAAATTAAAAAGTCATGGATATAACACTTTATAAAAAAGCACAAGCTATTCAACAGCAACTTGAATATTACAGAAAGCATAAACAAGAACTTATGGAAGTAGGATTTATGAATGGTGGAGTCATCAAATATTCATATAATTCAAGAACTAATGACGTGACCTTGGACAGTACTCTTTTGGGCAATTTTATTAGTGATTATTCGTTTAAGTTAGAAAAACAAATTCAAGAACTTGAAAAAGAATTCAATGAGCTATGAACAACTTTATCCAAGTAACTGACTACGATGCTACGATCCATCGTGAAATACTAGATTCGCTGCTCCGTGAAGATGCCGGAAGCAGTGCGACTATAGAAGTATGCGAAAACAGAGCAATCGCCACCGTAAGGGCATTGATAAGCAGCCGCTACGACTGTGACGCTATCTTTTCCGCAACGGGCGACCAGCGCAATGTCATTATACTGAAAGTCTGCATAGACATAGCAGTATATGAGATATTCTGCCAGCACAACCCTTACAAGATGTCGAAGACAAGGGAAGACCGCTACAAGGATGCTATGGATTTTCTCAGGGAAGTACGCGATCACCTAGCAAGCATAGAAGGTGCTCCGCTTCTTCCTGTAGATACCCAGAAGGACAACAGCCCGTGGCAGATAGAAAGTAATGAACTTCGTGCTACCCATTTTTAACTGTTCAATAACCGTTCACTGAACGTTCGCTGAACGCCTGGTGAACACTCAATAATTATCATTATGGCCAGAAAAAAGAAAAATAGAAAAATAACTCAAGGCGGCATGCTCGGCCGCTCCGTGAGTACAACAATAGATACAGGATTCCGATATACCGAACCCGACATAATCCTTCAAATGCCCGAACTCTTCATGTTCGACATGCGTACATACATGAACAGCCTTGAAGCTGCAAAGAGTATCGACTTCTACAGCCGTGTACGCCTGTACGACATGTATGAATCCGCACTGCTAGACTTATGGCTGTCAGGTATCATCAATAAAAGACTTATCGGTGTGTCGCGTATTCCGGTTGAGTTCCGCCGTGACGGAAAGCCGGATGAAGCAGTGAACCGACAGATACGTTCGCCTTGGTTCCGCAAGTTCGTGAAGGACGTGCTCCTGTCCAGATTTTGGGGCTTTGCAGCTTTCCAGTTTTTCAAGGATGATAAAGGCTGGATAACCTACGAAAACATACCCTACAAGCACTATGACCCTGTACGCCGTCAGATATTGAAGATGCAGAGTGATAACGAAGGTGTGCCTATAGAGGCATGGCCCAACACACTTGTAGTCTGCGATGATCCTCGAGGACTCGGTATGCTTGCCGAACTTGTACCGATGGTGCTGTACAAGCGCGGCAACTTCGGCGATTGGGCGCAGTTCTGCCAGATATTCGGTATGCCGATACGTGAATATACATACGATGCCGGAGACGAAGAAGCACGCAAGAGACTTATCCAGGACGCACGCACTCAAGGCGGAAATGCCGTATATATACACCCTAAGGAATCATCACTCAATATCATTGAGTCAAGCAACAAGAGTGGAACTGTAGACCTATACAACACATTCAAGGAAGCGTGCAACACGGAAATGTCCGTGCGTGTCCTCGGTAATACGCTTACTACTGACAGCAAGGCTACAGGAACACAGGCTCTCGGAACGGTGCATCAGGACGAAGAAAATGCAATCAAGGAGGACGACCGTGATTTCGTGCTTGACGTGCTCAACTACGAAATGACAGAGATATTCTCCAACCTCGGCATCAATACTGAAGGCGGTGAGTTCGTTTATGTGGAAACCATCAAACTGGATCCGAACAAACAGGTAGACGTTATCCAGAAGGCTAAGGCTATGGGATTGCCTATCTCTGACGACTATCTTTATAGAATCCTGAAGATAGAGAAGCCGGACAACTACGAGGAACTGAAGGCTGAGATAACGGCACAAGAGGAAGCGAACCGAAAGCTACAGGAACAGATGGCAAATGCACTCGAAAAGCCAAGGAATAAGGAAGAAGTGGAACTGCGTAACAAGATGATGAGTTTTTTCGGACTAGCCCCGAAGAAAAGCGGGGCTTTAGAATTCTGATGAATGAGTTATACTCACATGACTGCCCGGCATGTAGCGGCAAGTACCCTCGCAACGAAGCCGAAACGGGGATCAACTTCAGTGCAGAAGTTCTGACTAAGGCTCTGCAGTCCATCTATGACGGACTAAATGTAGAAGACGACATTCAGCGTGATGCCTTTGAAGAGATGCTGCGTATCTTCAATGAAGCTGCCGTTGCCGGTGTGCTTGCATCAAAGAAGACACCGCCACGCATGGAAAGATTTCTGGAGCAATTGAAGTATAACAATGAGGTATTCTCTGCCTTCAAGGTACACCGAATGCAGAACGATATGGCTGCTCGTATGGTTGATGAAAACGGACAGCTTAAGCCGTATGACAAGTGGAAACGTGATATCGAGGATATTGCCGATCACTATTGCAACCGTTGGCTACAGACAGAGTATGACACTGCCGTACTGCGTGCACACCAGGCGACAGACTGGCTACAGTTTGAGGACGAAAAGGACGTATATCCTAATGTAAGATGGATGCCTACCACTTCGCCCAATCCTGACCAATACCATAAGCAGTACTGGCGTGTGAAACTTACTCTGCCGATTGATCATCCGTTTTGGAAGAGTCATCGTCCCGGTGACAGGTGGAACTGCAAGTGTTCGCTGCGCCAGACTGATGAGCCGGCTACTACTGAAGCAGTAGCGGACTTCAAGCCTATTCCTTCACAGCCGGGACTGGACAACAATCCTGCTGATGACGGCAAACTGTTCAGCGATTCGCACCCATACTATACAGAGGCTTATCCGGGGGCGAAGAAAGCGGCGGAAAAGGCTGTTAAGCAGAATAAAAAGAATAGCTTTGATTATAAGAAGTATATTGCTGAATATGATATAGCAGAATCAGTATCTATTGTTCCTAAAAAGAGTGAAGAAGAAACTTTTGAAAAGATATTGGATCAGTTGAATATTCGTATGAAACAATTCAACATTCCTAAGTTCCACAATATCGGCAAGCCATCAAGCAGTAACGCCATAGCATCATGGGATGACCACGATAACAGTCTGAATCTTAATCTGGCTAAACTTTCACACCCTGAAAAGATTTGGCAGAAACTTGAACAATATAGAAAAAAAGGCATCAAATACGATTCTACAGAAAGTGTAGAAGACCTGGTAAGAAATGTAATTGACCATGAATTAGGTCATAAGTTGATGTATCAATACAACATGAAATCTGATGCTATTGATACTCAGGTTAAAGCAGGAAAAACAGTTAATGGAGTAAATGAATTGCAGGAATTAGGATATTACGCAACAACTGATGTTGATGAATTCTTTGCAGAGGCATTCGCGGCATATATGGGACCTGGCAGAGATAAATTAGGAGAAAATATCAAAGGAATGATAGAAAGAATGATTAATAAAGTAAAGAAATGAGCGCACCAAATATCAACAAGGAAGTGAAGAAGGCAGTAAACGCATTGCTGCATCTGCAAAGGCGTGTATTGCCTGTCAAGGTAGGAACTACTGCTGTTAATATGTTTAAAGACAACTTTACGGAAGGCGGCTTCTTTGGTCAGACATGGCAAGAACCGATAAGAAGGAAACTGTCTTTCAACGGTGCAAGAGGTCAGTACGGTACATTGCAATCAAGATCAAGTCATCTGATGCGCTCTTTTGAGAAGGACATCAAGACACCCGGAAGGGTAGTTATAAGAAACCCTGTAGAATATGCAGCCATACACAATGACGGCGGCACAATTACTGTAACGGCAAAAATGAAACGGTACTTCATGGCTAAATTCATTGAGACTAAAGGAAGCATGAGCAGGACGAAGAAAGGCAAGCTCGGCAAGAACAAGCGCAATCAAGGACTTAGCCGTGAAGCACAGTTCTACTTGGCAATGGCTCACAAGCAAGAAGGCAGCCAGATACGGATGCCTAAACGCCGTTTCATGGGCAATCACCCTGTTCTGACGAAAAAGATAAGTGACATTATTTACAACGAACTCAAAAAATTCATAGACGATTATGGAAGAAATATTGGAACAACTCGTTGAGCTGATAGGAAATGCTTTCCCGAATTGGGGAACAGTGGACGAAGACTACGGCCAACTGGAAATGATAGACATGACCGACAGAGACACCTATCCAATTACATATCCTGCATGCCTTATTGATGCAGCAGATTGCAGCTGGAGCAACGTGGAAGGCATTAGCCAGAGGGGAACTTTGCAAGTACGCGTACGACTTATCCTGGACTGCTACGATGATACCCATTACAGAAGCGGCACTGTAGATAAGATCCGTGAACGTTCGGAACTGCGCAAACAGTTGCATCTGCTATTGCAGGGCCACAGATACGAAGGTCAGGAACTTATCCGCACCTCCAGCCGTTTTTATACACAAAACCACGGCATAAAGGTGTATGAATCCCTCTATACCGTGGTTGTAAGCGAATATATCACTGAAAATCTTCAACCGGTAAGTCCTGGTATCAAGATTGCTGCAAAATCATTAAAATAATGATAGCTGCACACTCACCTGAATAGGTGCAATACCTATGCGCTTGCGTGTCTTTTTCATCTTCTTGATAGGCTCTCCTGCTACAAAAGTATTGTTGCGTATCATCTGACGGATAATAGCCTGTATGCGGTATTCCGACAGAAAAAAGGCACGCGACAATGCTTTCACAACATCCGAATAAGTGCGTAATTGGGGTTCAAGCTGATGGTACATCTCAGCTATCTTCTGATTTCTTTCCTCTATAAGAGTCTGACTTCTTCCTCGTTTCATGGCAAAAATGGATTAAAAGGCAGTTGGCAGCTGCATTGTTTTACAAAAATACACATTTAACCTGTAATCGCAAAACAGTCAACTCTATATAATTCATATACCTAATTACCCTAATCAAAAGAAAGCCCCGACAAAGCTGTTTAATTGTCGGGGCTTTTAACGTATGTCCTGCAATTCCAATTTGGTGGCCAGGTATGCAGATATGTTGGCAGCACTGATACTGGACTTATCCCTGAGCTGGTATCTTAATCGTTATAGCGGGCTGCCTTGGCTTTCTCCAGTATGGAATTCACTCTTTTCTGCCAGGTGTGTACGTCATACTTTATTCAATCTATTTTCAAACTCCGTGAGTATTGCTTCTCCATGTATTGGATTCCAGAATCCGATAATATCTTGCAGGATTGCTATTGCTTGCTGCTTTACTTCGTCTTTTGTTGGTAAAGGGTCTTCTATAAAGATTTGTAGCTAGCAGATAGTCTGCTACATTATCTCTTACCTGTACAGAAGTATAATTCCCGTCATGTTCTACCCATTTGTCTGGATTTTCAGGTGTCTTTTCCTTAATATGTGGTCTTGGTTTATCAAATCTTCTGATAATGATAAGTCCCTTCATACATATTTTTCTATGGTCTTCTGGTGTCATGGCTTTTATTTTTAAGTCTTTCTGATATTTTCTGATCTGCCATATAGATTGTACATATACTAGTTCCATAAGCATATATACCTTCCTTGCCTATAAGTCTGCCGTCGTGATCCTGCCATGTTCTATATACATAGGGATTTTTAGAACTCAATTTAGCCGCCTTAAGTGATTTGTAGTACAGACCTGTCTTCTCATTGTAAAAGTTCTTAATCATAGTCAGTCCTCCTTATTTGGTAACAAATCTTTTTTATAAGCCCATTTTAAAACAAGACTATTATATTCTTCCCAATTATCTTCGTATTCTACAATTTTACCATTTTCAAGAAGCAATACAACTTCGTTCTTGTTATTAATTGATACGCTTCTATCATTGCAATCATGCCATACTGAATTGATTCTCCATTCTGCACCATCAATAAACCCATCAAAAAAAGCATTGTTATGTAAATAACTATACCTTTTATTACATCTGTTTTGGGCTGTTTTTTTTATATCTTCTTGTGTCAATGGCTCTTTTATCATATTCTAGTCCTCCACTTTTACGAATACAACATCATTCTGGTCTGAACGAAAAATACCACTACAAAATCCCAGACTTTCGTTTATATGTCTAATTAAGCATTCTTTGTTTCGTATAAAAAAACAACCTTTGCACTTCTTGTGTGCTTTTTCACATCTTAATGTAAGTCCGTTAATTTGAAAGACTTCTCCGATTTTATATTCTTGAATCATAATCTAATCTTTTTCAATATAAATAAATTCTCCTGCCAATAGTAGCACTGGTTCACTGACTCCCATTACCCATTCACCACGCTTGTTGTCCTCACCGGGAGGAGGTGAAACTATGTCATGTTTGGTTCCTGGTTTTATATTTGCAAATTGCGTCCCAAAGGCCTTGCAATTTGTCACCATAATACGATTTAATTTTAGCTTTGGCTTACATTTCTGCATCTTCTTAACATCAGATTCTCGTATAGTAATTGTACCAAGCCTGTAAGATTTACCTGTGATGCCGCATTTCTTACATTTGTACACATCGTATGATCTTTTCACTCCATGGGTAATAATATTCTGTTTTTCCCAATCGTGACCGCCTGTATTTATCAAAAATGTTTTCATATTATAAATCAATAATTTCAGCTCCTCTAATCTTATCCGGCAACGCTCTTATGAGGTCTGCCGTATCGTTGTTCTCTACATTGAAGCAGACACCCAGATATTCGGGGTTATGCTTGCTTCGTTGCACCTTGAAGTCGCAAGGGCGGTCATATACTGCCCACAGATAGCAGAACTGGCTCATTGCGCTGTAGTGTATCTTGACCGCCACTCTGCGAGGCTTAAACAGTTGTTGCTGGTAGTCCTGGATCATATGGCTCAATACTGATAATTCTTTCGCCTGATACTATCACTCTGCCTGTGCCGTTGCACTGAGGGCATTTCCTTTGCAGAGGGTATTCTTGTCTTACATCGTCTTTTGCGTAAAAGACTTCTACTCCTGTGCCTGAGCATTTTTTACATAGGCAAATTTTCTTGTGTATGTATGTTTTCTGTTCCATAATTTATTCTTCTTCTTTATTGTTCAAAATAATATCTACTGCATCATCTAAGGCTGTATGCTTAAGCAGATTCATTGCTGCATCCCAGCCTGCACTGAATAACTCTGCTTGCCTTTTTGCAGCGATGTTACATCTACATTTACCCGTACAGGTGTCATTACATACCTTACTGTCATTGCATCTTTCACGAAGGAAGTTTGCTAATGCTTGTTGTTTCGGTGTCATCTGTTTGGTGCATCTTTAAATTCAGGTTTCACATCAAGATCTGCTACATAGGGATATACATCCATGATTGCAGTTTCGCTAACGGCTGCTATCTCATAATCGGCAAGAGTGTCTTTCATCCCTTCATCGAGTTTCTTGATTGCATCTTTAATGTCAGCCGCCTGTACAAGTACATAGCTTGCTGTCTTTTTCTCTATTCCGGTCTTTTCGTCAAGAGTAATGAAATAGAGCTTGCACTTATACCATTTGTCGGCTGATTCTTCGTCACAGAAGAAAAGCTCGCTGTAGTTGGCTCTTGTCACATCTGATACTATGAACTCACCGCTGATGAACGGTGTTATCTCTTCAATTATTCTTTCTTCAGCTTCTGTAAAGCTGAGTGCATCTACTAAGTAAGGTTCAGTTACTTTCTTATTCATTCCGTTTTCCATTGTTTTAATGTAACGGATTTTGCATGTAAACCAATTGTGCATCATAATTATTCGTTTTTATCTGTTATATCTCTAAATATTACATTCTCCTTGTCTGTACGTATATCCTCGGTGCAGCAGCCTGTAATGTCCAATACACGAAGATTCTTGTAACATTCTTGATTTATGAAGGCGCATCCGGCACATATATTGCCATTGCCTGCCTTATCAACTCTGTAGGTGCGTTCGCCTATTTGGAACTCTTCGCCTATCTCTCTGTCAAGTTTTTCCATATCTCGTTTATATCTGATATTAATTCGTCTAATTCATATTTCGCAGATATTTTGTTGAAACACATAAGGTAACCTATTGCTGTTCCTATTCTGCATACTATCTGAAGTATAAACCCAGCTATCATCCAAGGGAAAATGAAAATGCCGAATATAATCATCAGTATTATAATTGTCTTTTTTGTGTCTATCATATAGTTTTTTTTAAAGGACCGCCGCCTTTTGCAAGACGGACGGTCAGGTTTTACTTAAATGTGCCCGGCTTTTTACATTGCCGAAATACTAAGAGGTACATTCTTCATCTTGCCCTCATCGTCATCATCGCGGACCTCGAGTGTGATGAACTGGCAGGAAGGCACAGGCTTGTAGGCATCCTTGATAATCTTGATACCCTCGTTCAGTGTCTCATCGTTGAGTTTCGACGCAAGCTGTTCAAGCTCCAGCACCTTGTTTGCACGAAGACTGCCTTTTGCGTCCTTAGCCATCAGGCGGCGAATTGTAGATACCAGTGCAGCACTCTTATCATCTGATACCAAAGAGCCAAGGAAGTCCTCTATCTTCTCCAGTCCGGCATCTACCGTATCGTCCCAGCCTTCATTAGTACGTTGGCCAAGTTTCAGACTGTACTTGTTGTCCGAAGTGGTAAAGGTGTCACTCTTGCGGTCGCCTTTGGTCTTGAATAGCTCATTCTTTGTCTTGATGAGTGAGGTGCATTCCTGGAATACTTCCTGTTTCACCCTCTGCATCTCTGCCGACAATGCCATGAGCTTTTTCGCACAACTAACTACTGTAGCGTCTACTAATTCCTTGTAGGCCTTACGTTCGTTTTCGATTCTTGCTGCTTCTGCTTTTTCTTCCTGCATTAATTGTTCTTTCAATGCACGTCTTTCTTCCTGTGTCAATTTTGATAAATCCATAACTAATAATTTAAAAGGTTAATACTTGATACATTTTCTTTTATGTCTGAAATCTGTTAATAGGTCAGCCAGTTTGTTTACTTTCTCTTCATACTCGAAATACATAGTCTGTTGTTTTGTAGTTGCTTCGCCAGACTCTTGTATATCCTTGTAATATTCATACTTCTTTTCAGCCTTTTCAAGCTCTTTTTCCAAAGCCTTGATTATAATGTCGCCTGAAAGTTCAAGTTCCTGCTTGTTGAATCCAAGAAAATCTACATATCGCCCGGGTACTCCCGGCATAGGTTCTGTTATTATTTCCATACTTCTGTTCTTATATCAAAAAAACTATTCATCATCGTCTGCATTGTCGGCAAATGCGACAAGCATCTTTGAGCATTCTATCTGTAGGTCCTGTGCTTCTGCTATAATCTGGTCTAACAGAAAGTAGGCTTCATCTGGTGTACGTTGAGCAACAACACTGTGCAACTCATTTACAATTCTTTGTGTAATCTCGTCCATAACTATGAAAATTGTTGGTTAGCTATTCCTCCATATAGTTCCACTTCGTGAGTTTCCTCCAGTTTCACTCTATACATTGTCTTCGCTTCCGCTTCCAATGCCCTGCGTTTCTCAATGAGAATAGAGCGTTCGCGAATGATATCCGTCATTTCCTTGCTGCTGATTCCACCCTTAAGTATCTGGCTGTTGAGGGAATCAATCTTTTTCGTGATTCGTGGCAGCTCATCAAGTATGTCGCTGATTCTGTCACATAATTCGTCAGTGATTGTTTTTGCCATATTTCCCCTTTTTAATGATTGATTCAAGTTTCGCTATAAGATTGATAAGTTCATCGTATGTCAATTTGTAGAACGGTTTTCCGGCTATACGGCTGTCTTCCAGGAAGGCATTTACACGGTTCCAGTCCGTTGTGTCTATCCCTAACTTGGTAAGCCTTGCCAATACAGCCGAACGCTGTCTTTTCAGGCTGTATTCCCGGCTTTCGTCCTTGCCTGAGATATAGTCCATCAGTTTTTTCGCTTCTTCGATTGTAAGGTCTTTCGTGCTGTTTGTACGTCCGCCTGTAAGCCCTGTAATCATGTTTCTGTATGTGTCTTCATTCAGCCCATGCTGATGGTACATCGCATGCAGCTTCTTGATCATCCATTTCGGTATCGGTAAACTCGTTGTTGCCATCGTCATTGATTTTATTGTTTCCACCGGAGCAGCGCGCCGCCCCTTCTTCCCATATCGTATAAAAGACTCCCGGCTTCGGACTGAATCGTCCTTTGCAATATGCCTTGAAGCTTTCCACCCAGATTTTCACCGCTGCATCATACATCAGGTTCACTGCACTTCGGCCTAACGGCTTGTTTCCGTCTGCACGGCTAACGAAGATTATCAGCTTGTTGGGATGACGGTCTACAAGCCCCTGATAGCCGTTGGGGCCTTTGGTAGTGAAGCCGCCTGCCTGAAAACTGTCGATGATGTATATCTGCTCGCTGCGTGGTGCGTTCATTCGTGCCTCCAGTTCCTCAAGAGTCAGCTTGCAAGTGAAGAATTTCTTGTCTACCTCCCACATTTCGTTACGTTCCAGCATCTTGATAAAGGTGTTGTCCTTGTCTTCCTCAATGGAATTGTAGAACACCTTGCCGAAACGGCAGAGATACTTGGCAAGCTGCATAGTGAACGAAGACTTGCCGTTTCCACTGTTGCCCCATATTATCCATAGTCCTGTGGTAGCCGGACGGCCGAAAGCCTGTTCCCATTTCCCCTCAAAATCCATGACGGGGCGTTTCATTCTCATGAGTTCCGAAGGGGAATAGGCTCTCTTGCTCCGTTCCTTAGTCTTCTTTTCCATTGAGCACCTCTTTTTCGATTTCTGTATAGACTCTTCTAAGGTTGCCCCCGGCTCTGTTAATTATCTGTCGTATATCGCAGCCAGTAGGGCGGTTCAGTTTGGCTATCATGTAGCTTTGAGCTTCCAAGAACTTAGCGCGCTCCTTCATATCTTCAGGAGTAATACGGTTGAACTTGCCGCCATATCTGCTGAACATCTCTTCATAACTGTTCGTCTCTCTCTCCATACCTGAACGTATCTTTTTCTTCAATCCGTTGGCACCCATCATGAACCATCCGCAGCAGTGTTCGGTAGCATTCCAAAGGGCTTTCAGTTCCTCAAAGGTCTCGTATGCTATGTCTCCGGCTTCATCAAGGATGATAAGAGGACGTTCAATGCTTTTCAGGTAGTAGACCAGATCATCGTATACATCTGCATAGCGGCCGTTGAAATTTACCCCGAATTCCTTTGCTATGTGGCGTATCATACGCATCTTTGTTTTCACCTGTCCGCAATCAACGTATATAGCGTTCTTGTGAGTGCGAACGTATGCCTTTGCGGTGAAAGTCTTGCCGATGTTGGGAACATCGCAGAGAAGACCGCTAAGGCTGCTCTGCTGGCAGTATTCAAGCTGCTGGGTGATGTATGTATATACAGGAGTTTCGGCAGCCTTCCATTCCATTTCCGAACGAAGGGAAACATTCAGTCGTCTTGCCAGTGTTACCAGTGTGGCCGTTGATACACGCTCAGTCTCTCCATTTTTGATTGATGAATAATAAGCCTTGCTGAGTCCTAATGCTGTGGCGTGCTTCGCATCGCTATCGTAGTTCTTGCGATTTTCCTTTACCGCATCGAAAATTCTGTCTCTCTGTGTTTTTGTCAGTTCCATATCTATAATTTTTTAAGTTAATGAATCGTTTAAAAGGTGTTCACTGAACGTTCGCTGAACGGTCTTTGAACGGTTATAAATCGGCTTTCGCCTTCTGGCTTATGTAGTCCAAGTCAAGGTATAACTCGTATTCGTCATACGGATCTTGCTTTTCTTCCTTGCGTGGCAAGTCGTATTTCGGTTCTTCTTCCGGCGGCAACTGTACTGCCTTAACCTCTTCCTGTTCCAGCTGCTCAATGGCCTGTTTGCGCTCGGCAGATATAATCTGTACCCGTGTCGGCTTGTTGTCCTTCACCATCTTGTCGAACTTGCTGATGTACTTGCGCTGCTCGAGGAATATCTTTTCATCGTCAGCCGTGCGTTCCATCTGAGCCTCGTTGTATTCACCTATGTACTTGCAAGTGTCGATATAGTCGCCGTCCTGGTAGATATACACCTCATTGAAGTTGCCCTGTTCGTCTGGAAGGTAATAGGCTTTCACCTTATTGTTGTTCGGATCAAGACGCCTCAGAGCTTCAGGACTGCTCAGCCAGAAGTCGCGGTACTGAACACGGACGCAACTGTTACGGTTGACTGATGTGGAAGTACACTCACCAATGAATCTGTACAGTGTTCTTTTGTCCATAGGCCGCAGATCAGGATTCATGTTGTTGCAGAGCACTTGCCATCGTGTCATGCCCGGATAGAGCTTCTGATTGGGGTGCAGCATGTTGTTGTATTCCTGAATGTCTGCCATGTCGTCGGCTATCAGTTCCTCATAATCGTAGGTTTTCTTGTCGACGTATGTGTTGTTCTTTTCATCAAAGACCTTCTGGTCGTACACCTTATTTGCGCTGAGCCTTAACCACCATCTACCGATTCCTGCATGATTCTTCTTTTCTACTGAGTATTTCTTCGCACGGTTGAAATGTTCCGCTCTCTTTTCCTGAGAGTTCGTAGGAGCACACCAGCGGACGAAAGAGAATATTACTCCAGGCTCCATGAATGTGTCCTTGAACTGGCTTACTATATGGTTTTCCACCTCAATTTCGCCCGGCATGTTCCAGCCGTTGCGGTCGATAACCCTGAACATATTGCGAAGACAGGAGATGAACAGTGCTGCTGTCTTCTCTCGGCTGTAAGCGTAACCTATTACGCAGCCACTTGCCACATCGTAAGCGTAGTAAGCCTTCGGACGGATTCCTCCGTGTGTCTTGCGTGGAAGATCACGGTCGTCCAGCGAAATCTTGCTGAATGAGAAGAAGGCACTGGCTCGCCTCATGTGCGGCCTCATGCTGTGATTGAAGTTTGTCCAGTCCTGACGCATATTCTCTATTATTACTCTGTTCTTGGGGTTATTGATATAGTTCCAGACGGTTGCCCGACTTATTGTGATTGGTTTTCCATTCTTGTAAAAGTCCTGAGGGTTGAACATTTCGCCTGTAGTGGTATCTACCACATCTATTTCCTCTGCAAAGAAGGCATTGATCTGTTCCATTATCATTGAGTTGAAAGGGCTGTTGTCCTGTACCGCAATGGCAAGTATCAGTCTTTCCAGATTCACCGATACCTTGCGTGCACTCTGGTTGTTGTACTTCTTCGATACCAGTGCAGCATAGCTGCCTTCCTTATATTTCCTGAGAGTATCCTGAAGTCTTGAAGCCGGCAACGTGTGTCCTACCTTGGTACGGAAGTATTCTACAGCTTCCACCACTTCGTCCCATTTCAGCTTGCTGCCCATTGCCTTTTTCATCATCGCCTTATTTTCGGTAAATTTGATGATGGCATTGAGAACACTTGCGTTGATGGTGTATTCCTTCTGTACCTTCGGACTTATATTCGCCCCATCGGCCTTGAACACCTCAGTGGAATAGAACTCTCTGGCTGCCGTGTCCACTTCGTAGAACGTGTCGAAATATCTGTGCAAATACATGTTCGAACCTTGCGGATATTTATGTCTGATTCTCTCACGGAATCGTTCTGGCAGACTTTCAAGTTCTATAAGGGCGTATCCGTTAAGACCTCGCCCTGACCTCGCTACAACCAACTGCTTTGTCGCTGCCAGTTTCTTGTAATTGCTTGGCGACATTATGGCATCGCTTGGTTGTCCTGCCGGAGAATCGTTCCTCGTAAGGTCGTCATAGCTGATACACAGCTTGTCATCGTAGTATTCCATTATATCCTCCGTGTTATTCGTTATACATAGTGCAGTTCCGGGAATCGAATCCGGCTTGCGGCCGTCTGTGTCTCTTTACCTTGTTACCTATCTAAACTCTAACCTAATAACCAAATATGAGCTAGTAATTGTATGTTTGTTATCCTGAAAAAGCACAGATCCGCGAACTGCTTGTTTATTCATTTCTTTTGTCCGGCCTCCTTATCCATTCTGCCTGCTACAGGAATCATCGCTATAACCAGAATTATCATTATAACCAGATTCACCGTTCCGTGAATACTGGCATTAATCAGTGCCACCAATGCCAGTATAAGTAAGTAGTGTATTGTCTTCATGATTCTTGATTTTTGAATGAGGAGCCGCACCTATCTTCACAGACCACTACGGCTATATAATGGAATATCTTGTTATTGGTTAATTACCTGTTTTACATTTCCGTGACTGTCTAATACTTTCACTCTCTGCTGAGGAGCATCAGCCACTGTAATATTCAGCAGTACACCACCGCTTTTCAGTGCAGCTTCGCGTATTCTTTTAGCTTTATCACTGTTCCTGCCGAAAAGCAATGCCTGGCTGACAAATTGTACTGTAACTCCGAAATTTTTTGCGAGCTGAGCCTTAAGTGCTGCATTTGCTTCGATTTTCTGTCTTGTTTTCTGTTCCATATTTCTAATAGTATTAAAATTTTTCGCTAAATTTGGCGCGTGTTTCATTTAATCATGGCACAAACTTAAGGGATAATTTTCAACCACGCAAGGAAAACGGAGATAAATTTCATCATATGAGCAATATTTTATTAAGAATACAAGAAATTTCCAAGAATGAAGGGATAAATATCACCTCTTTTGAGAAAAAGATAGGTGCTAGTAAAGGCGTTTTATCACGAGCCATAAAACAAGGAACGGATATTCAGACTAAATGGCTAAAAGCAATAGTTGAAAATTTTCCCCAATATTCAGCAGATTGGCTTTTAACTGGAGAAGGAAAAATGATAAAAGAAGAATCTTCCATTCCAGTAACTCATCATACCGACAATCCGAATGAAGGGATACCATTAATACCAATCTCCGCAATGGCAGGAGCCTTCACCACAGAAAGTCAGGTGTTAGAATGTGACTGCGAAAGATATGTAGTGCCGGTGTTCAAAGGAGCCGACTATCTGATAGGAGTAAAAGGAGTGAGCATGTACCCTCGTTATTCTCCCGGAGATATCGTTGCGTGCAAGCGTCTTCCTATGACAGATCTTTTCTTTCAGTGGAACAAAGTCTATGTTCTGGATACAGATCAAGGCCCATTAATCAAGCGACTTAAGCCCGGATCAGATAAAGAACATGTACTTGTGGTCTCAGATAACCATGAATATGATCCATTTGAATTATCGATAAATAAGATATATCACATCGCCTTAGTAATTGGCGTTATAAGACTAGAATAATATGGGATGTTTAGTAATTGGTTTATATGTATTAGGTTTCTTATTCTTCTTCCTCATAGGTATAGCTGCATGGTCGGACGGTGAATATTGGCAGTCTGTTGCATCATATATTATTTCTTTATTAGTGTTGCCTATTTCTTTTTATAATTCAAAATACATGAAGAAATATAGAGAAAACTATGAAAAAGAGATGGCTAAACGTAAAACTATGTCCTTAGTTCAACATACTACTATAAAACAGATCATGGAGACTGTGTATGTATTGGAAACCACAAAGAAATATGATGTTTTTACAAGCAGGCTCGAATTCCTTCTTGAACTTTTAAAAGTATATCAGGCAGCACTAGAAGCTGGCAATATAGATAACACAATAAAAAAAGGATTAGAATTGTATATGGGGCTATATTATAATAGAGAGATAACCACATGCCAGATTCATGTGTTGGAAGACCCCAAAAAGTATGTAACAAAAGAATTTATAGCAGAACTGTATATTTCTTTTTTCTCCAGATACAGCAGACAGTTGAAAGATGAGCAGTTAAGCCTGAAAACGCAGAAAGCAAAGGATAAAAGGACAGATCAGTTAATAGAAACTGGTATTAAAATAAAGGATAAACTTCAAGAATTAAGTATGAACCATTACGCAATGGAAATAGAAACTCTAATAAATAACTTTCAAAAATAATATATCGAATAATATGAGCAGATTACCTTTGAATATGGAACCCTCACACGCATTTTTCTATCTCAAAAATACATAATTCGCTGATAATAACCAATTATAACCCCTTATATAACAATTATTTACACAATAACCTACACAAACATAAACACATCATTTTTATGTAGTTTTCCTATGTTTAAATCATGTTTTTAGTGTTCACTGAGCGTTCACTATGTAGTTTTCTTGTCTTGAAACCACGTTAAAAGTGTTAAAAGGTAACCCCTAAGTAACCCCTAACTCTAGCATAAAAAGAAAAATTCAAGAAGAAAAGTAACCCCTAACCGTAACCCCAAAGTAACCCCAACCCCCGAAATTAACAGATAATTAACAAAAAGGCAGAGATAGCCATTCCAACTGGAACAACCGCTTCTGCCAAGAGATGGAGAGATAGGGAATCAGCCCCACACGCATTTGTAGCCGCTTTTTAGCCCCTTCATCCGCCGTTTACAGAGTGTTCAGATACCATTTAGTGAACGCTCTATGAACGCCCGGATAACGCCAAAAAAATAGGGCTTTTCAGCCCCTCATGTATGAATAATGTTCGCGCTCCGTACATTTCGTTTTAACTCGCGCTTTTCGTATTTTACCCTCATGCTATTCAATATCAATCACTTACACAACTTTTTGCGTTCACTCATTCTTACATTTCGTTCTAACCCCCTTAAAAGGAAGCGTTACAGTCCGGACTAAACGTAAATATACCTCAGGCTACGGACAACAAACTGACAGACGATAAGCAAAAGGCATACGAATTCAGTTCTGATGAAAAGAAAAATAAAGACAGGGAAAGAGCTATCGGAACATTAGCTGAAATGTATAGTTCTGAAAATACAAATGAACCTGATACAGAAAACAGCAATAAAAGTAATACTACTGTAAATAACAATAATGAAAGTAACAGTCATATAGACCGTTCCGTACGTGAATACCAGGCGGCTTCACAAGCTATTTCCGATTTCTATGAAAATGATTATGACTACGAAAAGGAACAGATGCGCGAGGAACTGGAGTATCTCCGTCAGGAATTAAAAGATATGGAAGAAAGCCAATCAGAGGAAGAAAAACAGTTGGAACTACTTGAAAAATCCTATCAGATGGCTTCAAAGTATCTGCCAACAAATATGAATACACAGACTTCTGTCAGCGATACAACCAATAAAAGCCATATAAGTTCGACATTCAATGGCCAATCAATGGAGGTGCTTCCGGCTTCAAAACCGGTTGTGTCTTCATTGATTCAACCAATGACAGACGAAGAATTTACAGAGGAATACTCCAAGGAAAGGAATATGTCATTTATCACACCTACAGCTAATACAGACAATTCACAGAAAAATACAATTGCCTGTAAAGTGGATAGAACTACCACAATCAGAGACAATGAAACTCTGCAGCTTAGACTTCTTGAATCGGTACGTATCGGTGAAAACATCATTCCAAGAAATGCACTCCTTACAGCCAAAAGCAAACTGTCCGGTAACAGAATGATGCTTTATGTTACAACCATAGAACTAGGAGAAAATATCTATCCGGTGAAACTGACTGCATACGACATGGACGGGTTGGAAGGGGTATTCATTCCCGGATCTGACGAAATAGATGCACTGAAGGAAGTTGGTGCAAACGTAGGCGGTTCAGTAGGAACAAGCTTTACATTCTCATCATCGGCAAAAGACCAGATAATATCTGATGCAGCAAGAGGACTGATGCAGGGAACTTCCAACTACCTGGTCAAGAAAATCAGAACAATAAAGGTAACATTCAAAAGCGGGCACAGACTTATGCTGATGCCTACCAAGTAAAACAATAAAATCAGAAAATATGAAAAAAGGATTCTTAATTGCGGCTATATGTGTCGCATTCGGTTTGCAGACAATATCAGCACAGGATACAGAAGTAAAATCACACGGTGACTTGTTCCAGGGAATGAGCAGAACCATACCTCAGGGACGTGTGGTACTCCCATACGGACTTGAAGTAACTTTTGAAAAGACTGTTCATTTAATTTTTCCAGCTCCCATAAGATATGTGGATTTAGGCTCGTCAAACATTATTGCCGGACAAGCTGATGATGCAGAAAATGTGCTTCGAGTAAAAGCTGCAGTACGTGACTTTGAAACGGAATGCAATCTTTCCGTTATCTGTGATGATGGCAGTTTCTACTCATATAATGTAAGATATGCGGAAGAACCTGAAAAACTGAGTATAGAAATGAAGGATTTTCTTTATTCGGGAAACAACAATCTGCCTGTTAATAAAGCTGATATCTATTTCAAGGAATTAAGTAATGAATCTCCCGTACTTGTGAAACTTATAATGAAAACCATATACCAGAACGACAAGAGAGAATTCAAACATATTGGCGCAAAACAGTTTGGTATGCAATTCTTACTGAACGGACTTTACACCCATAATGGACTTCTATATTTTCATACCGAAATAAAGAACAGAACCGATATGCCTTATAACGTGGACTTCATTACGTTTAAGGTAGTGGATAAGAAGGTTGCCAAACGTACAGCTATTCAGGAAAGAATACTCCAACCATTAAGGGCATACAATCAGATTACCTGGATAAAAGGTCATAGGGAAGAAAGGAGCATTTTTGCACTCGAGCAATTTACACTACCAGAGGACAAGCGTTTGGAGGTTACTCTCTATGAAAGAAACGGTGGTCGCACAATGACGTTCTATATGGAGAATGAGGATTTAATAAGAGCAAAAAACATTGACAACCTTAAACTGAAATTCTGATGAAAAGGATACTTGTTATTATAATTGCCATTGTCGGTTTGAGCATACCAACAATGGCACAACGATTATTACCACACCAAAAAGGAATTGAGTTCTATGGTGGTGTACCTTTACAGAAACATAATACATTTGGAGACGGTAATTTCAATGCCGGACTTAACTTTACAAGGTATATCCGCAACTATCACTATTATCATTTCGGACTAAATTATCTTCAGCAGAACTATCACTATAATGAACTGAAAGTGCCGGTACGTGATTATACTGGTGAAGGTGGATTTATGTTTCACCTGATTTCAAGTCCGGGAAAAAGTTTCCTCGTTTATGGTGGACCATGTATTTCACTCGGTTATGAAGAGGTGAATGACGACAACAGGTGGCTGCCTGATGGTGCATACCTTGAAGCAAGAAACAGATTTGTTTATGGTGCTGGCGCCCAATTATCTATGGAAGGATTCATTACGGACAATGTAGTGGTTCTTGCTAAAGCCAAAGGAACATTCCTTTTCGGAACAGACTTGGATTTATTCAGACCTTCAGTATTGATCGGAATCCGTATCATCATGTAATATCAGCCAAAGAAAATCAGAATCAATATAATAGCACATTATGAAAACTATAAAACATATACAGTCACTTCTTGTGATAATAATTGCCTGCATGACATTGGGTTCATGCAACAATGAACTTGACGTCACAAAATCATTTCCATTTACAGTTGAAACGATGCCTGTTCCAAAGGAACTCAGCCAAGGTGAAACCATTGAAATCCGCTGCACCTTAACCTGTCCGGCTGACTATTCCGGAACTCAATATACTATCAGATATTTTCAGTATGATGGCGACGGCATACTCCGTATGGGAAAAGATGGTGAACCATTCATCCCTAATGACAGATACCCTGTAGAAAAAGGGGACTTCCGTTTATATTATACATCTCAATCTACAGAGCAACAAAGCCTTGAGATTGTTTTTGAGGATAATATGGGGCATTCTCAGGTGGTGGAATTTGATTTTAATGATGCTGGGGAATAAATATGAAGACCTCTTGGTAATATTTTAATTATCAAGAGGCTTTCGTGTTTAAGTTTCAAAAAGCTGATGCACCTGAAAGATTATCATAAGTTAACATTCCAGATGTTTTCAAATGATTTTCTAATTGAAAAAAAATACTTTGCTCATATCTGTCTTTATATCTAAATTGCAAAGGCAATTTAAGATCTATATTCTGCATATTGAAGCAAGTAGTAACCTTTTCGTATCTGAATTTTTCTTTTATTAAACGACATTGTCCAGCATCTTCTATTGCCACAGGCGGAAACACATAATTATAATACAAACGTTTAAAATGCTGATAATTATACTCCAAATTCATTGTTTTCCTCTTGACAGAAACATACCTTATTCCTAATACTTTTCCAGGCTTGTTTTCATTACGATATTTGACAAGACATTCTAATATTAATTGTGGTATGGTGTATTCGTATTTATAATTAGCATTTGGATACCTAACAGGCATATCACAAGCTACTATAATAGGTAATAAAATTAAGTACTTATCATTATATGATTCGTTTTCATCGGGATAACATAAATCTAAGAATTCGATATCTTCATCAGGTATAAACAAAGCAATGTTTACAGTTTCTATCCTCGGGCAATTCATTTCTATCCAGCACCCATAGGCTGACGAAGCCAAGTAAAGAGAAGGTAGTCCACATATACTATACCTCTCGTTACTTGTATTATGTGCGAGATTAAATGGTATATGTGACATTCCTTTTTCATCAAACAGTTCGTATTTCTCTGTTGGGCGCATTCGATACAGACACACTTCTTTGAGAACATCATCTTGAGTTATTTTCTTTTTCTTTGTTTTGGTTCTGAAATCATAATCCATCTCTTTCAATACCATCTTGAAATCAGAAAGTTCTATATCATTAAATATCTTATTGTATAGGATATCTACAGCCAAACTTCTTTCACCACTGGCTGCTTTTTTATATGCTAATACTAACGCATCACAAACAGCCTCCATTTTTTTCAGTCTTGGTTCTATTTTGTTTTTATAATTATGAGCTTTCCAATAACTTTCAGAAGCCTTTACATAGGAATATAACAGACGCTTTAATCTAAGTTTTAATCTTAAAGGATAGTATTCTTTTTCTTCCGAAGTGTATGACTCATCTTCGCCACTTCTTCTTCCATTAGATAGTTCCAAATCTATATATTTATATTTCTCATCCGATAGATTTACCCATCCCCATTTACCTACATCTTCCCTATCCAAATAACGATAAAGTTCCTTATAAAATTTAGTATTTGACATAATTATAAATCTGAAAAACTCTTATAATTGCTTGTTATACCTTTTATTAATAAACTGAAATAGACTTGACTAATATATTACAATAATAATACTATATTATTCAAATCGGTAGTAAAGATAAATATAAAGCATGATAATTCTTATATTTGAAGTATAAATAGTATTCAAAGGTCTCTTTAAAAGGATTTTTGCTACTTTTTGTGCCGCCTGAAGCTCACTGTAAAAAGTAGTGGGCGGAATTTCCGCCCACCTTCATTCTATTAACTTGAGATATTTAAGAGGTCCGAACTCATCGGATTTTCTTCCCCATGTCCAATCGTGTTCATATATATCATCTCCCCACTGCTGTGGGGAGTCAAAAACAACTTTTACGTTCACTGAATACTTACAATCTTCTATTTCAGTAATAGTACCTTTTACCATTATACCGGTGAACATACATTCACACCTTTTTCCGATTATACTCTGATTTATTTCTGTAGTTTTCATATCTCATATATCCGTTAAGCGACCAGACATTTCTGTATCATTCCCATATTCTGATTTACCAAGTTTATTATTTGCTCATGGTATTCAGTATTCTTATTACATACACCTCGACTTTGTACGACCTTTAAAGTTTTCAATGAAACCTCAATTGTTTCAATACGTTTTCCTTCAATGGTAGCCGATAGTATCAAAGAGTTTTCTTTCAGATAGTAGGAGTTTGAAAACACACAATGGTGCATTATCTCAGCTTCCTCTATAAAATCATGGATACTACTCAAAACATGTACTTGAATGATGCCATCTGTAAATGAAATTCCGAAGAACTTACCCTTTTGCTCATTATATATCCTTTCATTCTCAATAGCTTGAGCCTTTTTGCGTTCATTATCTTCCCGTCTGATTTCATCATTCCTTCTTTTGACCAAGTTGTCATGTTCGGAAACAATATCTTTCGGACAAACGTATTTGGAATTATGAATGTCCATTCCAAAGTGTTTCAGCAGTCTGATATAATCACACCATTCAGAAGCATTGGTGATTTCATAGCCATTACGGATACAGATTTTTAATGCTACCCAATATTCATTTATGTCTGCATTTGAACGAATGAAATGACGGAACATTTCTATCTGACCGACTTTAAGTAATGTTTCCATCTTGTTATCAGATAGGATTGCCTTGAAAAAAGCATTGGGGGATATATTGTAGAACTTTCCCTTAAAGCCATTTCGTCTGATTTTCTTCATAATTCTGATATGTGGATAGGTGCATTGTGGAGTAATATCGTATGCAAAGTGGTTACTATTTGACCTCAGTTCCATGCAGCTGTGTTCATTCCACAAATCATAATACATAGAGGACATACACCGCAAACGTGCTATAATTTCACCTCTACCATTAGGGGCAATCCACTGCTGCACTATTTCATTGATTTCATATTTCGCTTGATAGCCAACCTTTCTATTGGCTCTGACAATAAAGAAACGGATTACCTGATAACCCTTACAGGTTGTAATGATAGAGAAATATTCTGTACCTTTAAAAACTCTCTGACGGGTTTTCATTACCTCCAATTTGCTTCCACAATGAGGACAAGTACATCCCGCATGGTCTGAGGAAGGGATATTTTCACCCTTCCAAGAATGCCCACAATCGGTACAAGTTACAATTCCCTTACTCGTCATACGTGCAATATGGCTGAAACAATGTTTGTATGCGTATGCCTTTTGTTTCTCTGATAAGCTTTTCAGTCTTTTTGATAATGTAACAATTTCAGACTGGATACGTGTTTTCGGCTTCATAATCAAAAATCAAATAATGAGGGTTGAACATTGGTTGTCTGAGGTGCAGATGATTTCTGTTTTGCTCTGCTCTGTAACTTGTTGAGTTCCATTTGCTGATATTGCTCAATAGCCTTTTTGCGTGCGTTCTGCTTTTCCTCTTCAGTAAGTTCAACATGGTGGTTTACCATTACATTACAACTGATAGGCTTTCCGATTTCAATATCATCTTCATCATAGTAGTGCATAGCCATAGAATAGATTTCATCATCATTAAATCCGTTCATTCCGCTTTTCTGAACTTCATTAAGTATATAGGTTATGCAATCGTCAATGTTCTTTGCCGGATTTGCGTATCGTGGTGCAAACAAATCGTCTGTCATTGCTCTATACTCCAAATAGTTTTGGATAGCAGCCTTAAATAATTCAGTACCTTTCATATCTCACAAGTTTAATAGTTAAAAATTTTATGCGGATTCTAGAGCTGAGAGAGTTGAGTTTCAACCTTTGGTATCTGCCTCTCGTATATCCGACATTTTTTTTATGCGTCTTTCTTTCACTTCGGTCGTTTTCGTTTCAGGTGCTATAAAAGGTAGGTATTAGCAGATACAAGGTTTTTGTATAAAATACTACCCGAAGGGCTGGAGATTTTCTACAAAACCACCGGCTTGACCTTGTATCTGCGTAAAATACCGTAATTACCTTTGCACCGGAACGTAAATGGCCGTCAGAAGTGTGGAAAGCGAAATGAATGGAGGTACTGCGATAAAAGAGGCAGACAAATTAAACTTGATAGATATTTATGATTTTGTCACAAAATCAAAGATGTGTGTTTTTCATATTCCAGATTATTAAATCATAGAAGATTTTTCATTATTAGAAATATACTCTTTTTCATGCTCAGTCACAAAATGCAGGAATTCAATTGTCTTCAGACGTTGTTCAACACTTGTTTTAGATACAAGTAGAGGTTCTTCATCACTGGCACACCAATGGGCATACATATCAATAAGTGCCTGGATTTCTTTCCTTATATATTGTGGAACACGCATGGTTATAGAAGGAGAATTTCCGGCAAGCTTCTTTCTGCCAGTTCCTTTTCTTCTTCCCCCTTTCTTTTGTGCTATAATCTTCTCAATATCTACAGAAGTTAGAATTTGAGGTCTATAATATTCAGGTAAACCACCCTTGGCCTTGTAATAATAGCTCCCATAAGGATTTCTCCATATCCGATCGAGTTTGTTCAACAAGTAGAGTCGAATAACTTCCTTGCACAATTCATGGTCATAAATATTCCTGACTGATTTTGTCACATTTTCAGAGGTATAAAATGGTATAATAATATCGTATTTCGTAACGAGAGTATCTGTCGGTTTCATAATATAAAATGAGTTATTTGATTTTGTTACTTTTTCAAAAGGCATAATTAATGCTTATATAAAGCATAGCAACAACAGAATGATTGCAGCAATCGCAATCCATTTGACGATAGTGAGTATTACTGAGAATGCAAACCTCATTATGCTCGAAATGAGAATAAAGCCAATAAGTAACCCTATGGCTATAACCACTTCTTTGGTAATGATGCAGCTAAGCAGCCAGCAGAAGCCTATCAGAACAGCAATATAAAATGTCAGCTTGATTAGAGATATAACTCGATAATGTGAAGCAGGCTGATTTACAGGTTGCTTCTTCAATGATTCATTTGATATAAAAGTAGGTTCTGTTTTCATAAGCATCCATTTTAGAGAGTTATTATTAGGTCGGGATAGAACAACCTTTGTTTCAAGGGCTTTATAAAGGTCGGCTTTCAGAAAAGGCAAGGACTATGGGATAAATACAACCTTCAGGTGGAGATTTCTCCCATAGCCTTGGGAATCCTTGCCGATTGAAAGCCGGAAATTACCTTTGCACTTGAACAAAAGTTGTCCCGACTTTAACTGGTAAAACTGAATCAGAAAACAGGAAGCTCGTTTCTTTCAATAATAATCTGTATGCAACCTGTTAGTTCAGTGTAAAGTTCATCATACTCTGGTTTACCGTCAAAATCATCATCAAGTTTATATTTGGCAAATGTTTTCTGAATAGCTGTATTGCCCAAAAGGATAGCTGCCAACCTCTCAGCAAGGCTCTGAGGTATATTTTCTGCAAACTCATTCCATAATACTTCTACAATTGTATCATACTTGGAAAAGTGAAGTCCATTGTACAGAACCTCATTTGCTGCTTCTTCAGCTTCAAGATCTGAAAGACCAATGGTTATGGCATTGGCATATACATTCAATGCTTCATCTGCACGGCTACTTAGGAAAGCTTTGTCATTGGACAATTCTGGATGATGCTCACTGATATACTTCCCCAATAAAGACTGGAAGTAAGAAAGTTCTCTTTTTTCGTTTGTTTTCATGTTACCTACTTTTTTATTTGGTTAATGGAATCATTGAAATTATCTAATTTACCTGCAAGTGCCAGCATATCTTCTTCTATCTTCTTGTTTGTTATACGGGCATATACTTGTGTAGTCCTTATATTGGTGTGACCAAGCATTTTTGACACAGATTCAATAGGAACACCTTTACTTAATATCATTGTAGCAAATGTATGTCTTGCCAGGTGATAAGTCAAATTCTTTTTAATACCACAAACATCACCGATTTCTTTTAAGTAACTGTTCATCTTCTGATTGGATAATATAGGAAGAAGTTTACCATCCTTCGTTCTTCCTCTATACTTTTCAATAATCATAGCCGGAATATCAAGCAATAAAATATTACTTGGGACTTTTGTCTTCTGACGTGTAGTCATTATCCATCGTTTACCATCAAGTGTAACTATATTATCTTGTGTTAGATTTGCGACATCTATGTATGCCAAACCACAGAAGCACGAAAAAATAAAAATGTCCCTTACAGCTTCAAGTCGTGCTGTCGGAAATTCCTTTTCCATGATACATTTTATTTCTTCATCTGTAAGGAAACCTCGGTCAACATATTCCAATTGGAAATGATGATTCATAAACGGATCATGAGTAATCAAGTCTTTCTTTTGGGCATCCCTAACAACAGTCTTAAAGAACTTTAATATTTTGGTTGCAGTGTTGATTTTAAGATTAGCTACAGAACGCAGGTATGTTTCAAAATCATTGATAACCTGATGTGTCAGTTCTTTTGGCATCAAGTCTTTACGTCTATACTTATATCGCAAAAAATTCTCAAAATGACGTTTGGTCCCTGAATATTTGTGATAGGTAGCTTTTGCTTTGATTGTTCCTACCTGAGCCTGCAGTTCTTTTAAATAATCATCATAGAATTCAAGAAAGGTAATTTTTGCCTTATCCTTCCCAAGAAAAAAATTCTTTATTTTTTCAAGAGTAAGGTCTGCATCACTTTCATGGCGCTTAAAGATTTCCTGGAAAGATGTAGATATTTCATCCAATTGAGCATTGACAACCAATGCCTCCTGAGTACGCCCTTTCATTCGGCTTGTTGAATTACACCACAATTTTTTATCCACATAGATACCGGATGAACCTACATTAAGCATTTCTTTGTTTAAATAGATTCTGATCATCAAAGGAGATTTACCACTTTTGTTCTCGTAATTGGAGCGTACATAGAACGACACTTTAAAAATCATTCTCATAATAACTAATCATTTTTTAGTGTAGCAATTTTGCCACAAAGTTCGACATAATTTATTATGAATGAGTGATTTATAAGGCGTCAATTTGGCTATCTTTTGACCGTCACTGCTACATTTTTTTGCCAAAAATGCGAGGTCATTTTCTGTAGCAGAGAATTCAAGATGGTATTCATCTCAAATTTTCTGCTACATTTTTGTGACAGCAAAATTTCTGTAGCAGAAATTGTAGCAGAAATTGACTAAGATATGACTGCCAACCGATGCTGGATGGCCTTCATCTTGAAACAAAAATATACGAAAAAAGCACCGTAATCAATTGATATACGGTGCTTTGACTCCTTGAGTGAAGGTTTAATTGAATACCTTCTTTTAGTCTCGTTGCGGAAGCTGGGGGATTCGAACCCCCGGAACGGTTACCCGTTCGGCAGTTTAGCAAACTGCTGGTTTCAGCCACTCACCCAAACTTCCTTTTCTGAAAGGATGTTTTCTCTCAAACGCGATGCAAATGTAGAGAGACTTTTTGAATTGTGCAAACTTTGTGCTCCTTTTTTTGTGAAATAATTGACCGGATAATTTTATGTCTTTGAATATTAGTTAGTTTGATAAATAAGATTTTTTTATTCAGTTTTCTTCTTTTTGAATTAAAACTTATTGAAGAGGGGATTGTAGATGATACGGACCATAAATGGCAAGATAAAATGAGGGCGATTCGTGCGCTGAAAAACATAAAAGAGGGGTAAAACTCCTTCTTTTATGGAAAATGTAGCAGATAGGAAAGCAATTCTTTTGAAAAAATCCTGTGCGGATCCTTATTTTTTGGGGTAAGCATTTGCAAATTGCCGATAAAAAGATTTTCTTTGTAATTATTATAAAAATAAACTATGATTAAAAAAATATTTATTAATATTTGGAATTTCTATTATGAAGGTTTTCGCTCCATGACCCTGGGGCGTACGCTATGGGCGTTGATCCTGGTCAAACTCTTCATCATGTTTTTCATCTTAAAACTTTTTTTCTTCCCCTCTTTTCTGAAAGGCAAAAGTACGGAAGAGAAGCAGGAATATGTGGGAAGTGAGCTGGTAGACCGGGCGGCAACTGAGCAGAATCCTTCTCTCTAGCACTTTCTTTGATTACTGGATAAAGAATTACTAATTTATAAAAACACACATTTTATGTTGGAAACAATTGACACCTCAATGATTGACTGGTCAAGGGCACAGTTTGCTCTTACCGCGATGTACCATTGGCTGTTTGTTCCCCTTACGCTGGGACTGGCCGTTGTGATGGGCCTGATGGAAACCATGTATGTAATATCGGGTAATGAATTCTGGAAGCGTACGGCAAAGTTCTGGATGAAGTTGTTTGGTATAAATTTTGCCGTAGGAGTGGCTACCGGATTGATTCTGGAGTTTCAGTTTGGAACGAACTGGAGTAACTATTCCTGGTTTGTAGGAGATATTTTCGGAGCTCCCCTTGCGATTGAAGGGATTGTGGCCTTTTTCATGGAAGCTACCTTTATTGCCGTCATGTTTTTTGGCTGGAATAAGGTCAGCAAATCTTTCCATCTGACATCTACATGGCTTACCGGACTGGGAGCGACTTTCTCGGCATGGTGGATCCTGGTAGCCAACTCATGGATGCAGTATCCGGTAGGTATGAAATTCAATCCGGAAACTGTACGTAATGAAATGTTCGATTTTGCGGCTGTGGCATTTTCTCCTGTCGCCGTGATGAAGTTCCTTCATACGGTATTGAGCAGCTGGATGCTGGGAGCAGCCTTTGTAATTGGAGTCAGCGCCTGGTATCTTATCCGTAAGCGTGAGAAGGAGTTTGCCTTGGCAAGCATGAAAATTGCTGCCGGAGTAGGGTTGTTCGCATCTCTTGTGACTGCATTCAGCGGTGACAAGTCGGCTTATCAGGTAGCCCAATATCAGCCCATGAAACTGGCAGCTATGGAAGCGCTTTATGAAGGAGGTACGCATGAGCCGCTTACGGTAGTGGGCAGTCTGAAAATTCCAGCCATGCTTTCCTATCTGGCTACACATGATACTGACGGGTATGTACCGGGTATAAATAATATTCTGCGGGGAGGATATACCCTTCCGGACGGTTCTCAGGCTTTGTCGGTAGAGGAGAAGATGGTACGCGGTAAAAAGGCCATTGCTGCCTTAGGGGATTTCAGAAAAGCCAAGGAGGCCGGTGACCAGCATGCGATGGAGGCTGCCCGTAGTGTATTGGATGAAAACATGCCGTATTTCGGCTATGGATATATTAAAGATCCTGCACACGTGGTTCCTCATGTGTCACTGTTGTTCTGGACCTTCCGTATCATGGTGGGACTGGGAGTGTATTTTATCGGATTTTTTGCACTTATCCTCATTCTGGCATCCAAGCCTCGCTTCCTGCAGTTGACCTGGCTGCATCACCTGGCAGTATGGAGCATTCTTCTGGCCTATGTAGCCAGTCAGGCCGGATGGATTGTTGCGGAACTGGGACGTCAGCCTTGGGCTATCCAAGATATGCTGCCGGTCAATGCGGCTATCTCAAAACTGGAAACCGGTTCGGTACAGACTACTTTCTTTATCTTCCTGATCATGTTTACGGTGTTGCTGATAGCTGAAATCCGTATTATGCTGAATGCCATCAAGCAGGGCCCGGAAGGAAAATAATCAGATCAAAATGTTAATTTATTAAATAGAAAAACTATGGATTCAACTTATATATTCTTGCAGCATTACTGGTGGTTTCTGGTGTCATTGCTGGGGGCATTACTTGTATTCCTGCTGTTTGTGCAGGGAGGTAACTCATTGCTGTTCAGACTGGGGCAGACTGAAGAGGAACGTACACTGATTGTGAACTCCACCGGACGGAAGTGGGAGTTCACCTTTACTACGCTGGTGACTTTCGGAGGGGCTTTCTTTGCTTCTTTCCCTTTGTTTTACAGTACCAGTTTCGGTGGGGCGTACTGGCTGTGGATGATTATTCTGTTCAGTTTTGTACTGCAGGCGGTATCCTATGAGTTCCAGTCGAAGCTGGGTAACCTGCTTGGAAAGCGTACGTATCAGTATTTCCTGGTTATCAACGGGGTGGTAGGACCGGTATTGCTGGGAGCGGCAGTAGCTACTTTCTTCAACGGTTCTAATTTTGTGGTGGAAAAGGCTAACCTGACAGATGATTTCATGCCGGTAATCAGTCACTGGGCAAACGGCTGGCACGGACTGGATGCTTTCGGAGACCCCTGGAACCTGATTCTGGGAATGGCTGTCTTCTTCCTTGCCCGCCTGCTGGGAAATATGTACTTTATCAATAATATCCGTAATGAGCAGCTGGTGGCGCGCTGCCGGCGTCAGTTGATTTCGGACGGAGTGCCTTTCTTGTTTTTCTTCCTGGCTTTTGTGATCCGTACGTTACTGAAGGACGGTTTTGCGGTTGATGCTCAGACTCAGGACATTGTGATGGAGCCTTACAAGTATTTCAATAACCTGGTGGAAATGCCGTATTTGCTGCTGCTGTTTGTGCTGGGTGTGGCCGGTGTGCTTTGGGGACTGGTTAAGAGTATTCTTTGCGCCTCGTATACGCGTGGAATTTGGTTTGCCGGTGTCGGTACGGTACTGACTGTATTGGCATTGCTGCTGACTGTAGGTTATAATCATACTGCATATTATCCGTCAACTGCCGATTTGCAGAGTTCGCTGACGCTGGCCAACAGTTGTTCCAGTATGTTTACTCTGAAGACAATGGCTTATGTATCGATTCTGGTGCCGTTTGTCCTGGCTTATATCGTTTATGCATGGAGAGCCATTGACCGTAAGCCTATTACGGCGGAAGAACTGAAGGAAGATGACCATGCTTATTGATGGGAAATCTCTGAGTAGGGTAGGATGATAAAAAAACTCCTTGTCTGCTATCTGTTGCAGACAAGGAGTTTTTTTATATGGGATGCTGGAATATCTGTTCCGGCCTGTATTTACTGCCGGATGGAGGGATTCAGCGAGAAGCTTGTTTATTCTTGTTTTCTTCTACTGTTTTCAGCATCAGTTCTACTGCCGTCTTCAATTGCACATCATTGCCTTTCAGCTGGTCTTCCGGACTGTTGTATACGGCAATGTCTGGTTCAACCTGGTGGTTTTCCGAATACTGGCCTCGCATGTCGCGGCAACCTACCTGCGGAATACCGAATACCAGACTCGGATCAATCTGCTGTTCCCACCATACGGCTGTCATGGTACCCGGAACAGGAGCTCCTACGAGTTTTCCGATACCCAGTTCACGATATACCCACGGAGTACCACAGGCGTTGCTGTAGTTGTCTTCGCAGATCAGCATGCACGATGGTTTCAGCCATTTGTTGAACGGATCGCTGCCGATGTATTGTCCGCGCGGTACAAACTGCTGGTATTCTTTACCGCTGAGCAGGGTGACTACATCATCGTGCAACCATCCTCCTCCGTTGTGGCGGGTGTCAATGACTACAGCGTCGACGTTGCGGTAGCGTCCGAGCAGTTCGCTGTACAATGTACGGAAACTTGGGCTGTCCATGCCTTTGATGTGTACATATCCGACGCGTCCGTTCGACCAGGTCTCAGTCATTTTCCGGTTGCGTTCTACCCAGCGTTTGTAGAGCAGTTCGTTTTCGTCGGAACGGCTGATTCCTTTTACAGTCTCGGTAAACCGTTTGCCGTTTTTCGGGTTGTAGATGGTCAGTACCATCTTTCTGCCGACCTTGCCTTCGAGCAGCGGATAGTAATCTTCTCCTTTCCGGATGGGCTGTCCGTCTATCTTTTCGATGATGCAGCCGGCGGTAGCCTCTGTCTTGATGGCTGCCAGCGGACTTTTGGCAATAATCTCTGCAATCTTCAATCCGTCACCCAGGTACGTATCGTCGAGGAAGACACCCAGGGATGCTGTAGCAAGTGTTGCTCCGCTATTGCTGTAGCGGGCGCCGGTATGAGAGGCATTCAGTTCACCCAGCATCTCACTCAGCATTTCTGCAAAATCGTAGTTGTTGTTGATGTGAGGCAGGAATTTCCGGTACACTTCTTTGTATCCTGTCCAGTCGGTACCCTGCAGGTCGGTGACGTAGAATTTGTCTTTTACCTGCTGCCAGACATGGTCGAAGATGTATTCGCGTTCTTTGAAGGGCTGGTAATCAAAGAATGCATTGAACGTGATGTCTTTCGTACTTCCTTTTTCGAGGTCTACTTTTTTCAGTTTTCCTCCCGTGCACATATAAATGTTCTCACCTTTCTTGTCGGGAATCATCCGTCCACCACCCAGGCCTTTGGCAAGAATCTTGGTAGAACCTTCTTTCAAATCGTGTACCCAGAGGTCGAAGTCGCCCTCAAAAGCGGCCTGATAGTAGAATTTGTCTCCTTTCGGAGAAAGATATCCGTCGCCCATGAAAGAGGAGTTGACTGTAAGCCGGATGACACGGTCCTTGCAGTTCTCGAGATCGAAGACAAGGGGCTTGACTTCTTCTTGTTTATCTTCTTTGTCTGCTTCCGACGATTTCTTGCTTTCTTTCTCTTTCTTTTTCTTGGCATCTTCTTCGTCCTTTTTCTTCTCTTTCTCTGCTTCTTCCAGCAGTGCCAGGTCTTCCTTGTTCATGCGGAAACGTTCATAGGCTTCCACATCGAAGAACATGATGTAGGCGTCGGTTTCGGCCCCCCAGCTTCCGTGGCTGCGGTATCCGGCACGGTCACTGAACCAGATCATGGCTTTTCCACCGAGTACCCAGCTGGCGCTTCCGTCGGTATATCCGCTTTCGGTAAGATTGTGCATTTCACCTTTACCGTCGGCATTGAGCAATACGACGTCTTTGTTGTTCCAGCCTCCGATGCCGATGTAGTCAGACAGAATCCATTTGCTGTCGGGACTCCATTGGAACCACTGGTCGCCGTCGCTGTATGAGTACTGGTACTTGCCGTCCATTACCGTACGTACCTGTCTGGATTTCAGATTGAGTACCCGGATGCAGGTACGGTCTTCCAGGAAGGCGATTTCCTTACCGTCGGGACTGTACTGGGGTTCAAAAGAAGTAATGTTGGAATTGATCAGCCGTTCCTCTTTGATTTCTTCGGCATAGGTAAACAGTTTGTCTTCCTTATTGCACAGCGAGGCTTGGTAAATCTGCCAGATTCCGTTTCTTTCGGATGAGTAAGCGAGGTGTCTGCCGTCGGGAGAGAACTGGATGTTCCGTTCTTGTTCCGGAGTGTTGGTAATCCGTCGAGTAGTTTCGTACTCAACGGAGGTGACGTATACATCGCCTCTCAGAATAAATGCTACTTCCTTGTGGTTGGGGGAAAGTGCGATATCGGTAGCTCCGCTGTTCCGGATCTGTTTGATCAGGTCCCGGTTGTTGTTGTCGGCCACAATCTGGATGTTGACCTTTTTGGGATTATTTCCCGGTACAAGGGTGTAGATTTCTCCGTCAAGGCCGTAGCACAGGGTGCCGTTTTTGCTTACGGAAAGAAAACGTACCGGATTCTGGGTGTGGAAAGTAAGCTGGCGGGCGTCGTTCTTTCCCGGAGTGCGCTGGAATACGTTGAAGCTTCCTTTCTCTTCACTCAGGTAATAATATGATTTTCCATCGGGGGCCCAGACGGGATTGCGGTCTTCACCTGCGTAGTCGGTCAGTTTTTCAAAGCTGCATTCTCCCTTGTCGTGACACAACCAGATGTCTCGGGTGATGGAGGCTTTTTCGTGTTTTCTCCAAGGATCTTCGTATCCTTTCTTGTCTTGATACAGCCATTGGGTCGTATCGAAAGGATGGAAGGAGATGTTTTCCATGGTGAGTGAGGAGAACATCTGGGGTCTGCCTCCCTGAATACCTACTTTATAGACTTGGGTGAATATGCCCGACGGGAATTGCAGGTCGGTAACCGAAGGCTGGAGTGAGGCGGAAAACAGTACGGTAGAGTCATTCTGGAATGCGATGGGGATTTCTTTTCCGGAAGGTGTGGTCAGCCGTTTGGGGATTCCTCCTTCGGCTGCTACGACAAAGACGTCCAGACTTCCCATACGGTCGGAGGCAAAGGCAATGTGCTTGCTGTCAGGGCTCCATACCGGATAACTGTCGTAAGCGGCATTCGAGGTGAGCTGACTGGCCTTTCCTCCCTGGACAGGGACGGTAAAGATATCTCCCTGGTAGGTAAAGGCAATGGTTTTTCCATCTGGTGACAGAGCGCAGTAACGCATCCAGAGCGGATGATCTTGCGCCTGAAGGGACAACGTTCCCAGCAGAACGGCTCCCGATAAAATTAATTTTTTCATGCGAATAAGGTTGGGTTTAGTTTCATATCTTTTATATGGATGAATGTATCCGGCTGTCTGATCTGATACGGATGAGGCCGGGATGATTCATTGTCTCATATATTTTGTCAGCCTTTTGCGGCATCTCGTCGCAAAGATAAGGAAAATGTATGGTGACGGTTGAAAAAATGAATTTGTTTTTGAAGAATGGCAGGACATTTGCAAGAAAGGGATGTGGATGGGGGATAATGGCAGAGCCGGTTCAAATCAAAGACTTGAACCGGCTCTGTCGCTATATGAGATTATTATTGATTGAATGTATGTCGTTCTTATTTCTGTGTAGCTTCCTCCATTCTTACCGGGCATACAGGGTGTAAGTTTGCACCTCTTTTGTGGTGTGGAGCAGGAGTCATGGCCGGACATCCGAGTTTTCCCGGCTGGCATTTCGGAGCGTGCATTCTTTTGTGAGGCTGAGCACGGAACAGTTTTTCTACCTGTCTGATGTTCAGAATTTTTTTGAACTTATTGTAGTAAGTTTCCTGAGTTTCCAGGATTTTCTTGCGCATGGCAAATTTGTCCTGCATCTGCTGGTCAAGTTCTGCATCGGTCAGTTCTTTTTTCGGACAGGCCTTAGGAGCAACTTCCGGATGGCAGCTCTTCAGGGCATTCAGGTATTCGGTATAAAGAGGAGCGAACTTGGCTGCCGTAGCTTCATCGAGCAGCAGGTGTTTTTGCATTTGCTTGACTTGCATTTCGATACGCTGTTCGGGAGTCAGACGAGGTCTGTTGGCTTTACCTGCCTTGTCTTGCTGTGCCCAAAGATTGCCAAAACTGCCAATGGCTACCATCATACATACGATAAATAAACGGTTTGTTTTCATATTCTTCTCGTTTTAAAAGTTAATTATATTCAGTTTAGCGCGCTTTGTGATTATGACGGTTTTTGTGGAAAATGGTTTATTCTGATTCTGCCATTTTACTTTTTTTAATGTTGCCGGTCGGACGTGAAATTCCGATAATGAGTTGTGAATAAGGTGTATACATTCTGAATGCTGAATGTTTTTTAAGAATGATTTTTATCGTTTTATGGAGTATGTCAGTGAAATATGGCTTAGGGTGTTTCGGAAAATATTTAGCTGGATTTTGGGGAAGCGATGACTATTTTTCCTATTTTTACTTTTGGTTTGGCGGGTTGGCTGAACCGTGAACGAAACCGGATTTTTATTAATGGATGAAAACGATGAGACTGAATAAATTGCTTCTATGTTTCTTTTTGTGGGTGAATGTGTGCGGATGTCTGTATGCTCAGGCTTCCCGTCCGAAAGTGGGACTTGCCTTGAGTGGGGGAGGTGCTAAAGGGGTGGCCCATATTGGGGTACTGAAGGTGATGGAAGAAGTGGGAATCCCCGTGGACTACATCAGTGGTGCCAGTATGGGGTCGATTATCGGAGGGTTGTATGCCATCGGCTATGACGCTGCTACCCTCGACAGTCTGGTCCGCAGTCAGGACTGGATGTTCTTGTTGACCGACCAGATGGAACGGGAGTTCCGTTCGCTGGAGAGCAAGCAGGAGAAGGACAGATTCCTGGTTTCTTTCCCTTTTTCCATTCATCAGCAATCCGGAACTTCTTTGTCGGGTTTTATCAAAGGACAGAATATTCTGAATAAGTTTACCGACTTGACCATCGGGTATCATCAGGTATCGTCTTTCGACAGTCTTCCCATTCCTTTTGCCTGTGTGGCGGGTGATTTGAGAAAGGGGGATGAGGTCATTATCAAGGAAGGAAGTCTGCCGCTTGCCATGCGCAGCAGTATGGCGATTCCCGGAGTTTTTGCTCCGGTATACCGGGACAGTATGGTACTGATCGACGGAGGGGTATTCAATAATTTCCCTACCGATGTGGTTAAAAAGATGGGGGCGGATGTCGTGATCGGGATTGACCTGAATACCGATGCCTTGGAAAATCCGGAGTATAAATCGTTGATGGAGATTGCCAACAAACTGATTTTCATTGCGGGTGAGAAAAAGTATGCCGAGAATATGAAACTGGTGGATTTGTATATTAATCCGGAACTGAAAGGGTATGGGTCTGCGGATTTCAATGCCGAGGCAATTGATTCGATGATTGTAATGGGAGAGCGGGCTGCCCGTGCAAAATGGAACGAGCTGGTGGCGTTGAAGAAAAGATTGAATTTGCCTGACAAAAAGGATGTGGAACGGAAAACGATGGCTGCTCCCGACAGTTTCTGGGTGGCCGAAGTGCAGATAAAAGGACTGAAATCGTACGATGAGGAGTGGATCATGAAACAGGCAGGGGTGACACCGGAAGGTTACTTGAATGCCGACGAACTGGAGCGGAGTGTCCGCCTGTTGCAGGGTACGGGACTGTTTAAGTCTGTAGGATATAGTCTGACGGGACCTCGGAATGATGTCCTGGTATTCAGGGTACAGGAGTTCCCGGAAGGGCGGTTTGATATTGGATTCAATGTGAATTCGGAAGAAATCGCGTCGCTGTTGTTGCATGCCCGCATGAATGTGAAGTCGTTGAACAGCAGTTCCGTGGATGCTACGGCTAAAATCAGTACCAATCCGTGGCTGAATGTGGACTATAGTTTTCATACCCGCAAGATGAAGAATATCGGAGTGGCCTATCGTCTGGGGTATACGGACATGAAGCTGTATCGGGAGGGAAGGCGTATCGATAATATCTCCTTTCTTGGCAATCACATTGAGTTTTACCTGAATGAAAGTTCGTACCGCAATTTTACGTATCGGGTAGGGGTGCAGGGAGACTTTTTCTGCAATGCTTCCGGACTGTATACTCCGGATTACCGGAAGTATGTTCCGAAATCGGCAGACCGTTATTTCTCTACTTTCCTGATGTTGGGATATGATAGTTTCGACAACCTGACGCATCCGGCTTCCGGAGTCCGGCTGGCGGTCAAGGATAATGTGTATGGAGATGATGTGTTCAAGGAAAAGAGCAACTGGTTTAATCTGACGACCTTTAATTTTCAGGCGGCTCTTTCATTGAGCAACCGCTTTTGTGTGCTCCCCGAGGTGTATGGCAGTCTGTTGTGGGGAGATGGTATTCCGGGCTACTTCCAGAATTATATCGGAGGGGAGGATTCGGGACGTTATTTCGCCCAGCAGCAGTCGTTTTATGGCATACGTTATGCGGAGGTGGCGGATAATCTGTTGCTGGGATCCCGCCTGACCCTGCGCTACCGGATCGGGGGAAAGCATTATGTATCCGGCATTGTGAACTATGCATATAATACGCATGATTTCAATAGCTTTTCCGACGGGAAGAGTTATTGGGGAGGTGCCTTGAAGTATTCGTATGATACCTTAATCGGGCCGGTGAGCCTGACATTCGATTATTCCAACAGCGTGGATAAACTGGGAATCTATGCGAATGTCGGTTATTATTTTTAACCGGAACTCCTGGAACTGCAGTCGCTGGAGAACCGGTGGCATGTAGGGAGTTTAGAGGAAAGGGGCGGGAACACGGATTTCCACTTTCTTTCCGGTGACAGGGTGAACAAAGGACAGGTAGCTGGCGTGCAGGTAGAGGCGCTTGTCCTTGGTTCCGTAGAGTTCATCGCCTGCAATCGGGGCATTCAGTCCTTCGGCATGGGCTGCGTGTACTCTCAACTGGTGGGTGCGGCCGGTGTGTGGCCAGAAGGTTACCCATACTTTCTCGCCTTGTCGCTTGATTACCCGGAAATGGGTCAGTGCCGGTTTGCCCAGTGTCGGGTGAACCATCTGGCAAGGACGGTTGTTCCAGTCGGGCATCAGTGGCAGACTGATGTCTCCTTCATCGTTTCCGTGATAGCCCTGGAGTATGGCGGTATATTGTTTTTCCATCTGACGGGTGGCAAACAAGGCCTGCAGTTGCTGGTGGACTTCCTTGGTCTTGGCGGCAAGCAGTATGCCGGAGGTTGCCATATCCAGCCGGTGGACAACCAGCGGACCGGTGGCCTGAGGGTAAAGTCGCTGCAGGCGCTGACAGACTGAGTCCAGGTCGTTCTTTCCGGGTACGGACAACATTCCTGCCGGTTTGTTGACTGCTACTATCCATTCGTCTTCGTATACGATTTCGAGTTCCTTGTCTTTGTGGCAGTCGACTTCCAGCGGATTTTTTTCTACGTTCAGTCCGATGAGCATGTGTGCCAGGATAGGTGCACATTTTCCCTTACAGGAGGGGTAAAAGTGTCCGTGATGACGGATTTCTTCCTTGGGGGACATTCCCCACCAGAATTCACCCATAGCCAGCGGATACAGCTGGTGCTGGTAGGCGTATTGGAGCAGTTTGGGCAAGGCGCATTCTCCGGCTCCGGCGGGAGGGGTTCCCTGCGGGGTATCCTGAAAAATCTGACAGAGGTCCTTGTGTTCGCCTTTGGCATTCAGCATCTGGAATTGCTGGAACAGACGGAGCTGCAGGGCTGCCGACCGGTGTTTCCGTTCCTCTTTCAGTTGGCGGATCAGGGCTTCATGGCGGTGGACAAGGACTGCCTGGGTGTCAATCTCGTTTTTTATGCGCTTTTCCAGCCGTTTGTATTCGGCTTTCTGAAACTGGCTTTCTTTGATGAGTTGTGCCTCGGTTTCCGGAGAGACTCCGGCTGCCCGTAGTTTTTCACGTGCCTGTTTGGCCTGTCTCATCGCTTCTTTCGCTGCGGTCAGTTGCCGGTTGCCGGTTTCCTGTAAGTCCAGTAACTCTTTTTTCTGCGACTGATATTCCGAAGCCTGTTCAAGTTCACGGATACGGGTGTTTATCTGGGAAATCTGTGCTTCTTCCAGACGGAAAAAACCATCGGGCTGCAGCAGGTCGTATACGGGAGGTACAAAGAACGGGTGTGAATTACTGCCTGCCAGATTCCCGGAGAAGGCAGCCAGGTATCCTGTCCGGTTATCCGGGGTACGGACCACCAGTACTCCGAACATTTTTCCCTGATGCAACTCTTCTTCCCATTCCTTTCGCTCCGAAAGATAAGCCTGTACTTCCCGGGCTGCAAGTTGAGTCAGCGGATGAGGGGTATAATGAAATGGATAAGTAAACACCGATGGAAGTGTGATTCCATCGGTGGAGTGTGTGAAGAAATGTAACTTTTCTGTATCGTTGCCTGTAAGTTCTTTCTGACTCATTTTGTGATTTGTTCCGATATTCCGTTATTCCAGTTCTCTTTGCCGGCAGAAACATCCGCCAAATTTTTCATCAATGTTTTCAATCGGTTCCTTGAAAATTCCATAGACGGACGATCCGGAGCCGCTCATGGAAGCATAAATGGCTCCAAGGTCGTATAGCTTGTCCTTGATGGCTGCGATTTCCGGATATTTAGGGAAAATGCTTGCTTCAAAATCATTGACCACCCAATCTTTCCAGCTTTCGATAGGGGACTGGATAATCTCCTTCAGTGAACGTGCCGGAGCATGGGGATGAATGTGGGCAAAGGCTTCGCGGGTAGAGATGAATACGTCTGGCTTGACCAGAATGATGTGGTATCCCTTTAAGGAGAGTTCCAGCGGTTCAAACAGGTTGCCGGTGCCTTTGGCGAATACGGGCTGGTTTTTGATGAAGAAGGGACAGTCGGCTCCCAGCTGGGCTGCATAATCTTCCAACTGTGCTTCACTGAGGTTTAGTTTGAACTTTTCATTCAGTAATTTGAGCATGAAAGCTCCGTCGGAAGAGCCTCCTCCCAGTCCCGCACCGGTCGGGATATGCTTGAACAGATGAATGTCTACAGGAGCCAGGTCATGGTGCTGCTTCAGTAGCTGATAAGCTTTGATTACCAGGTTGCTGTCTTTGTCTCCTTCAATCTGTATGCCGCTGATGCGCAGTTTGTAAGGAAGATCTGAGTTTTCGAGTCGGCTGACTTCCAGCGCGTCCTGGAATTTAATGGGATAGAATATCGTCTCCAGATTGTGATAGCCATCCGGGCGTTTTTCTGTGATATTTAACCCTATATTTATTTTTGCATTAGGAAATGTGATCATGGTATTGTGTGTTTGATTTGTTCAAAGGTAGTAAAAAAAGTAAAAAGACCGGAATTTCTTTCAATTTTCAGAGTAGAAATATTTGTTGACCGCAGAAAGGTAAATAGAAGGTGTATCTAGTCTGAAGCCGATTCATTTAAAATGATGCGCTTTCCCGAGATGCTGATGCGTCCTTCTCCTGCCAGTTCGGACAGGGCTCTGGCCAGTGAGGGACGAGCTACTCCGAGAATGAAGGCCACTTTCTGCTGGTTGTCGATTTTTCCGTGGATGCTGAGGTAGTTCATCAGGCGGGATTTCAGACTCTGAAGGGCGAACTCGTTCAGTTTCCGGCTTAAGAACAGACTTCTATCGGATATCATCCGGATGAAATTTTTCATTACGGCGGATTGTTCGTGCATGAAATCACTGAACCGTCTGCTGTCCATGATCAGGACTTCGCATTCGGCCGTGGCCTGTGCACTGACGGGGAAGCGGTTGTCGGAAGCATAAATAAAGGCGGGAGCCAGTATTTCGGGGGCTTCCAGCCAGTCGATGGTCAGCTGTTTTCCTTCTTCGTTTTCCATCTGTGCCATTACGGTGCCTTCGAGCAGAAGGTAAAGCGAACGGCATACATCTCCCTGGCGGGCAATGAAATCTCCTGGCGAATAATGCTGGATACGGTTGGGGGCCTCCTCCAGCAGTTGTTGAAGTTTATCGGGGGAGCATCCGCCGAATAAGGGGAGCTGCATCAGTTTTTCTATTTTCATGACGGGGTTGATTTTTTTATGGAGTTGTAACATAGGTGACAATCTATCTCCTGATGATTGTTCATCTTTGCACAAACTTAATGAAAAAACTGCGAATAATAAAATAGGAATTTACAATTAGAAACAGGAATAACAATGGAAGGAAGTATGTTTTGTTTTCAGTGCCAGGAAGCTGCGAAGGGTAGCGGATGTGTCCTGAAAGGTGTGTGTGGAAAAGAAAGTACGACAGCCCGGTACATGGACCTGCTGTTGTTTGTGGTTCGTGGGGTAGCTGTGGCAGCAGATGTGTTGCGCAATAACCGGCTGGTGGTGGAAGAGGAGGTGAATCTGTTTGTGACAGATGCACTGTTTGCTACGATTACGAATGCGAATTTCGATGATGAGAGCATCCTGAAGCGGGTGCGGAAAGGACTGGTCTTGCGCGACAGGTTGAAGGCGCAGGCACGGGAGAAGGGGCTGGCCTTGCCGGAAAAGGACGAACTGGACTGGAACGGGACAGCGGAGGAGTTTGATTCCAAATCGGCTACGGTGGGTGTTCTCCGAGAGAAAAACGAAGACATCCGCTCGTTGAAAGAGTTGCTGGTGTATGGTCTGAAGGGAATGGCAGCATATCACGAACATGCCATTCGGTTGGGACACTCGGATGAAGCACTTCATGCATTCATGCAGCAGGCGCTGGCGGAAACGGCTTTGGACCGTCTTACGGCTGAAGAATGGGTGGCGCTGGTGCTGAAGACCGGAGAATATGGTGTGCGGGTAATGGCACTGCTGGACAAGGCCAATACGGAGAGGTATGGTCATCCGGAAGTGACAAAGGTGAACCTGGGGGTCCGAAGCAATCCGGGTATTCTGATCAGCGGCCATGATTTGCGTGATCTGGAAGAGTTGCTGCGCCAGACCGAGGGAACAGGAGTGGATGTGTATACCCACAGTGAGATGTTGCCGGGACATTATTATCCGGCCTTCAAGCGTTATGAGCATTTTGTGGGCAATTACGGAAATGCCTGGTGGAAGCAGCGTGAGGAGTTTGCTTCTTTCAATGGTCCGATTGTCTTTACGACCAACTGTATCGTGCCGCCTTCGGAGAATGCGGTGTATAAAGACCGGATTTTTACTACGAATGCAACCGGCTATCCGGGATGCCGTCATATTCAGGCTGATCACGAAGGACATAAGGACTTCTCGGAAGTGATTGCGCTGGCCAAGACGTGTGCGGCTCCTGTGGAACTCGAAAGGGGAGAACTTGTGGGTGGATTTGCGCATCATCAGGCTTTGCAGCTTGCCGGTGAGATTGTGGAGGCAGTGAAGAGCGGGGCTATCCGTAAGTTTGTGGTCATGGCCGGCTGTGACGGACGGATGAAAAGCCGTAATTATTACGCGGAGTTTGCTCAGGCCTTGCCGCAGGATACGGTGATTCTGACTGCGGGCTGTGCAAAATATAAATACAACAAACTGCCTTTGGGAAGCATCAATGGCATTCCCCGTGTACTCGATGCCGGACAGTGCAATGACAGTTATTCGTTGGTCGTAATCGCCCTGAAATTGAAGGAGGTGTTCGGGCTGGAGGATGTGAATGAGCTGCCGATTGTCTATAACATTGCCTGGTATGAGCAGAAAGCGGTAATCGTACTGCTGGCACTGCTGAGTCTGGGAGTAAAGGATATTCACCTGGGACCTACCTTGCCGGCCTTTTTGTCGCCGAATGTAGCGAAGGTGCTGGTGGATCACTTCGGAATATCTGGAATTACTTCTGTGGATGAGGACTTGAAAAAGATGGGACTGGTATGATTTGTCAGTGAAACTGTCCGGTTGGGTAATTTACTTTTCAAAACTGGAGGGAATAACTCAGGATTTTTTTATCTTTGTCCATTCATTGGTATTTTCAAAAAAAGAATATATGGATAAAGTAGTGATTAACTCGTACGAAGAGTTTGAAAAATTATTGGGACAGCAGATTGGAGTATCTGAATGGCTGGAAGTTTCACAGGAACGCATCAATCAGTTTGCAGATGCTACATTGGATCATCAGTGGATTCATGTGGATGTGGAACGTGCAAAGGTAGAGAGTCCGTTCAAGAGCACGATTGTTCACGGTTACCTGACACTTTCGTTGCTTCCTTATTTCTGGAATCAGATTATCGAAGTGAATAACCTGAAGATGATGGTAAATTACGGAATGGACAAGATGAAGTTCGGTCAGGCTGTGTTGTCGGGACAGCGTATCCGCATGACGGCTGATCTGCACTCATTGGTAAACCTCCGCGGTACTGCAAAGGCTGAAATCAAGTTTGCCATTGAAATAGAAGGACAGAAGAAGAAAGCACTTGAAGGTATTGCTACGTTCTTGTATTATTTCAATTAATGGAGTAATTATTTAAAGAGTATATGGAGGCACAGAACCCATTTTGAGGAAAGATGGAGTCTGTGCCTTGTTTTTTGTATGACAGAGAAAGACATTGAACAGTTGCGTGCATGGGCGGACGAGTATCACCGGGCTTCTTTTATCGTGTCCGACCCGGTACAGTTTCCGCACCGCTATACGCAGGCGGAAGACATTGAGATCTGTGGACTGCTGACGGCTTTGCTGAGTTTCGGCAACCGCAAGCAGATTTTGAAGAAAGTGAACGAACTGGATGAAAGGATGGGACAGGCTCCGCTGAAGTATCTTTTGTCGAAGGAGTGGGAAAAGGATTTCCCGGCAGGAGACGGGCGCAGTTTTTACCGGATGGTTTCGTACGGGGCCTTTCGGGAATATTGGGAAAAACTGTATGAGGTCTATCGTCATCATACCACGCTCGGCGACTGGCTGATGCGCTATCCGGGCATTCCGATGCAGCGCCTGTGCGCTTTTCTGGGAGTATCCGACCGTAGTCCGCAGAAAAAGCTGAATATGTTTCTCCGGTGGATGGTCCGCCGGGATTCGGAAGTCGATTTCGGTATCTGGAGGCAGATGGATCCGGCTGAGCTGATTATTCCGCTGGATACTCATGTGTGCCGGATGGCCTGGCAGCTGGGACTGATTGAGCGGCCTGTCTTTTCACTTGCGGCTGCAAAGCGGATTACGCAGGTCTTGTCGGAGATTTTTCCGGCAGATCCTTGTCTGGGTGATTTTGCTTTATTTGGTTATGGGGTAAATCATCCTGCATTGGAGGAAAAATGATAACTTTAGGAACGGAATTCTCTTGTGGGCTGACCTATGGGGAAATCGTAATAAATAATATCTGAATCGGGTTTAATTTGTAGAGGAGTATGATGAAAATATTGGCAACGGGAGACTGGCATTTGGGAAACTGTTTCCACGGTTTCGACCGTATGGAGGAGCATGCGCATTATCTGGACTGGCTGTTGGATTGTGTGCAGCGGGAAGAGGCGGATGTCTTGCTGATAGCCGGGGACGTGTTTGATTCCAGCAATCCTTCGGCTGCGGCTCAGGAACTGTATTATTCTTTTCTGAACCGGCTGAATGAACGTTTTCCGGCTTTGCAGACGGTTATCATTGCGGGAAATCATGACTCGGCCGCACGTCTGGAGGCTCCGCGTGAGATGCTGGAGCGGCATCGGGTATATGTTCGGGGAGTTGTCCGTCGCTTGCCGGAAGGTGAGGTGGACTGGGATAACCTGCTGGTTCCGGTTACAGGAGGAAAGGAGGCTCAGGAACGGGCGTGGATAGTGGCGGTGCCGTATCTGCGCGACGGAGATTTTGTGCGTGGCATGTCGTATGCAGAAGGGGTTTCCGATTTTCTGAACCGTGCGCTACAGGCTGCGGGCAGGAAGAAGCGTCCGGATGAGGCTGTGTTGCTCATGGCTCATCTATATGCTACCGGTGCGGAGATTGCTGAAGGGTCTTCGGAACGGGTGGTCATCGGAGGGGCCGAGAGAGTGGACATGAGTCGGGTGGAATGTGAAGTCGGGGCTGTGGTACTGGGGCATTTGCACCGGCGGCAGAAACTGGGGAACCGGAGCAACTGGTTCTATCCGGGGAGTGCGCTTCCGATGTCGTTTACGGAGCGTATGTACCGGCATGGGGCAGTGAGTCTGACCTTTTCGGGTGGCGAACTGGCCGGAGAGCCTTGTTTTCATGAATACACATTGTTGCATCCGCTTCGCTCACTTCCGGAGAAACCGGCTTTGCTTCCGGAGGTAATTGAGGTATTGAGTAAATTACCCGATGCCGGGGAGGAAGGTGTGGAGGCTCATATGCCTTATCTGGAAGTGAATGTGTTGCTGGATACGCCTGTACAAGGAATCAATAAGCAGATTGAGGAGGCGCTGGATGGCAAGGGGGTACGATTGTGCCGGACGGCCATCTTTTACCGGACGCAGTTGGAGAATGAAACCGGAGAGGTGCTGGAGTCAGTGGATGATCTGCTGACGAAGAACCCGTTGGAAGTGATTCGGAAAAGTTACCTGAGCCGGCACAAGTGTGAGATGCGTGAAGAACTGGTGGCCTTGGCCAACCGGGCCATTGAGGCAGCAAGAAAGGAGGATGAAGAATGAAGTTACTGAGAATCGGAATGTATAATCTGGCTTCCTTTGAGGGAGAGCAGGTGATTGACCTGGAGAGTGAACCGCTTAAGAGTGCGGACCTGTTCTCCATTGTCGGTGAGACCGGAAGCGGTAAGTCGACGGTGCTGGACGCTGTCTGTCTGGCACTGTACGGACTGGCTCCCCGTTTCTATGGGGCGGATAACTTTGATTATTACAATACGGAGAAACCGGATAATGACAAGGTACTGGAGCCGGATGACCCGCGCAATATCTTGCGGAAAGGGATGAAGGACTGCTGGGCAGAAGTCTGTTTCCTGGCACGTGACGGTTTCCGCTACCGGGCCCGCTGGTCCTGTTCGGTGGCCCGTGTCAATTATAGCCGTCCGGTACGCAGGCTGTTCCGGATAGAGGCCGATCCGCATGGACGGATGGTAGAAAAGGAAGTAGACATAACGGAAGGAAAGCGCCAGAAGCGCGGACACAAGAATGTGAATAACGAGGCACTCGACCGTATTATCGGACTGGATTACGGTCAGTTTACCCGGACAGTCATGCTGGCGCAGAATTCCTTTGCCAATTTTGTGAAGGCAGACGACAAGGATAAGGCGGTATTGCTGGAAAAACTGACAGGTACCGAACTGTATACGTCGATTGCCCGGAAGATTTATGAGTTTTACAAACAGGCGGAAGAGGGTTACCGCCTGCTGTCCGATCAGGTCAAGGCATTTGCGGTACATCGCCTGGATCAGGAGGAATTGGATAAGACGACGGCCCTGCTCGAAGTGCAGGAGAAAAATATTCAGGAAGAACGTCAGCGTGCCTTGAAAATAGATGAGCAGTTGCAGTGGTACAATGGACTGGAGACGCTGAAAACGGCCTTGGAAGCCGAGGAACAGAAATGGAAGCACGCCATGGAGCATGCCGGTGGTTTGTTGCCCCAGCGCAGGGAATTGCAGCGGGTGGAAGCGGTCGCTTCGATACGGGATGTCTTTCAGAACAGTGTGTCGCTGGAAAAGGAAGTCGGAAAATTGTCCGTAGACAGGGATCAGTTGCAGCACGAAGTACTCTCCCGGGAGGAACAGGTTCAGAAGGAGAAGGAACGGGTGGAGCAATTCCGGAAGGAATGGATGGAAACCCGTAATGCGTGGGAAGGATGGCTTCCGAAACTGAAGGAGGCCCGCCGGATACGGACGGAAGTGAATACGCGCCGGGAGCAGGTCGACCGGCAGACGGCGGACTGGAAGAAGCGCAGGCAGAAGTATGAGACGATTTCACTGGAGAAACAGAAAAACCAGGTGGAACTGGATGGTCTGCTTCGCGTGAGGGAAGAGGCGGCTCATTGGCTGGAGGAACAGGAACCGTATCGTCCGGTGTGGGAGAATATGGGAGTCATCGCCGAGCGTCTGACGCAATTGCTGCAATGGAAGGAGCGTTGCCAGAAGGAGTCCAAGGCCATCGAGGAAGAGGGGAACAGGCTTCAGGAGCAGCAAAAGGCCATGGAGGAAATGGAGCAGGCTTTGAAGAAAAGTGCGGAGGAGCTGGCTCAGTTGCATGAGCACATGAGCCTTCGGCAACGGGAATTGGCTGAACAGGATTTGGAGCGGTTGCAGCAGGACCTGGAGGGGGTAACGGAGGTGTACAAGACCTGGGAGGCCCTCGAAAAGATGTATCAGGGGGCTTGTCTGTTGCAGCAGGAACAGAAACGGAAACAGGAGGAGGTACTTGCCGGAGAAAAGCAGACTGCCCAACTGGAGGAAGAGGTGGCTGTATTGCAGCAGGAGCAGGCGACGATTCAACAGTTGCTACCGGGACTGGAAGAAGCCTATCAGTTGGTCAGTGGGCGGACTGCTGCTGATTTGCGTGCTTCTCTGCAACCGGATCAGCCTTGTCCGGTATGCGGCTCTACGCATCATCCTTATGCCGAGGGAGTGGAGAATGTATTGCTGCCCATTAAGAAAGAGTTGGACCAGCGCAGGGAAAGGATGGAACAGTTGAAGGTTTTGCTGGACAGGGTGCCCGATGGCCTGCTGATCCGGCTTGCAACCGTGAAGGGACAGTTGGCGGCTCATCGTACCGGACTGCAGCAGCTGGAAACTCGCTGGGCGGATACGGTTGCCGAGTGGGAGCGGGAAGCGGTAAAATGTCCGGAACTTCCTTCGAAACTCACGGAGGTGCTGGAAACGGCTTTGTCTACAGATTGGGGAGAACTGATGGGAAGGAAGAAGGCCGAAACGGTAGTCCGTGGCAAGCAGCTTCGGGCACAGGTCAACGGTTATCTGGCGCTTCAGAAGGAACTGGGAGCATGGCGGAAGCAGTATGATGAGCAGAACCTGAAACAGGTGCAGGTACAGGAACGTTTACACCGGAGCCAGTCGGAATGGCAGCAACGGAACGGAAAGTGCGAACAGCGGAAATCGGAACTGTCGGATTTGCAGCGTGCTGCGGCCGACCTTCATGAGCAATTGTGTGTACAGATTGCGCTGCCCGGATGGAGCGAGGAGTTTGATGCGGATGCGGTTGCCTGCATACAGCGCTTGCAGGCTATGGCCGAGAAGTTCCGGAAGACGCAGACTTTGCTTCAGGAAACCTTAGGTACGGTCGGCGAACGGCAGGCATTGATCCGATCGCAACAGTCACAACTGGAAGGCTTGCAGTTGGAAATTCAGCAGGGAGAGAAGGAACTGGAAAAGGAATCTGAAGAAATCCGTTGCCAGGAGAAGCAGTGGAAAGATTTGCTGGGGGGAGTGGAGCCCGATGAGTTGGAGCGGAACTGGGGATTGCAGTTGACCGAGAAGGAAGGAAAGGTGGCGCAGGCCGAGAAAGTATTGAATGAACTGACGGAACGGCACCAGCATGAACGGGGTAAGCTCCGGGCAATGGAGGGGCAGTTGGCTGAAAAGGCAAGTGCACACGAAGAGGCTTGCAGGCAGGTATGGACTTTCATTGAGGAGTACAATGGCCGGTTGTTGAATCATTCGGATAAGGTGAATGTACCGGCAGTTGAACCGGAAGGACAGGAACTGCTTACGGTCGACTGGCTGCGCGACTGTTTTGCTTCGTCGGACAAATGGACGAAGGTTCGTGAGGACATCCGTCAGGCGGATGAAGAAGTCAAATTGTGCCTGGGAAGAAAGGAAGCCCATGAAAAACAGCTGGCAGTTCATTTGAAGGCTGGAGCGGCACGGGGCTGGATGCTTTCTCCGCATGAGGAAGCCGATCCTCGTGAGGGCCTTCGGCAACAGCTTACTGATATCCAGCAGAAAATCGAGGAACTGGATAAGGAACGTCAGCTGACGGGAGGTATTCTGGTGGCCCATCGTCACAGTGTGGCACAGATACAGGCCTTTCAGGAGGAGTTGACTGCGAAGGAGAAAGATTACCGAAACTGGAAGGAACTGAATGATATCCTGGGAAATGCCAACGGAGATAAGTTCCGGGAAACGGCCCAGTGCTTTACGCTTCGTTTCCTGATCCGCCAGGCCAATGAACAGCTTCGTCTGTTGAATCGCAGGTACAGTCTGGAACAGGTACCCGATTCGCTGGGAATCCGTGTCATCGACCATGACAGGGGCGATGAGGTACGTAACATCAGTTCCCTGTCGGGAGGAGAGACCTTTCTGGTCAGTCTGGCACTGGCATTGGGCTTGTCGTCGTTGTCCTCCCGCAACATTCCGATGGGCAACCTGTTCGTGGATGAAGGTTTCGGGACCCTGGACAGCAGTAGCCTGAACCTGGTGATTGATGCCTTGTCGAGTCTGCACTCCATGCAGGGTAAGAAAGTAGGTGTAATCAGTCACACGGCTGAAATGAAGGAGCGGATACGTACACAGATTCAGGTGGTGAAGATGGGAAGCGGAGGCCGGAGCGCACTGAAGATCTCCTGTGGAAATCAGTGAGCCGATGGGAATTCCCGTTGAAAAACAGGAATTTGAATGAAATAATTTCTGTTTTTTTTGACAACTGAGTCAATAAAAAATGTGTATATTTGTAAAAGAGTGAATACATTTGTTTCGGAATTGTCATAATATACGGGGTATGAAACGAAGAAAACTGTTTGAATGGTTGGGGGGTGTGCTGCTTTTGGGAGTGGCAGTCCTCTTCTCGGCTTGTGAGGACGATCAGGCCGATATCGTGTTTTATTCCGGTTCTTCACTGATTGAGGAAGTCGGGACTTGTACCAACGCTGTCAGTGAAGTGACGCTTTTCATGAACGGGCGTGAAACGGCTGAGGTGGGCATTGCCTATGGAAAGGGGGCTTACCAGGCGGCTACGTCCGATGTGGGAATTGTCCGTGTAGAAATTGTCGGCGACCGCCTGCGGTTGTCCTGTGGTGAGAAGGAGGGACGTGCCGTTGTCATGGTAAGCGATGAAAAAGGAAATCAGGCAGGCTTGTGGGTCTATACCGGATTGGGAAGCATTGAGTGTGCGGCTACCGGAAAAACGGCTGTCAAGGCCATTCTGAACGGGAACGTGATTGCGGATGAGGCGTTGCAGTCGATGGTGGCAGAGGCTCTGCAAGGCTATCGGCTGATGGAAGAAGGAGGTATGCTGACTTTCATTCCGCAGAATGTGGAGCATTGGCTGCTGGAAGGAGAAGAGGGAACAGTGAAGTGGACCCGGAATCCGATGTCGGGAGAGTCTGTAGAAGGCACTTATCGGTTCGGATACGATGACCAGCTGATGGGGGAACCGATGGAATGTTTCCTTGTTTCCTGCGAGGGAGAGGTGCACCGCCTGTATTTGAATCCCGACCTGAACCGTTCGCGCGAGACTGGACCGGTTTCACAATATTGGGTGGAAGATATTACTGCTGCCTGTCCCGAAGACGTACTTCAGCAGCTTCCGGAGCAGGCCAGAGTCGCTTATTTCATGGAAACCGTCACTTGGGGAGGCTTCCATGTACTGGCCGGTGAAGAATAATCGGATTTTTTGGAAAGTTTGTATTGTAAATAATGAAAATCCCTCCAAAGGAATCTTCCGTAAGGATACCTTTGGAGGGATTTGTGTGGGGATAATCTCCGTGGTGCTGTTTCCGGCCGGTATCATGACGGCCTTTCCACGAAGCTGCGTCTTTTCTGTCAGTTGTTATTTCAGGGTGACTTCCACCGGGCAGTGGTCCGATCCGAAAATCTCGGTATGAATCTTCGCATCTTCCAGCCGGTCTTCCAGGCGTGCCGAGGTCAGAAAATAGTCGATACGCCACCCTGCATTCTTCTCGCGGGCTTTAAAGCGGTACGACCACCACGAATAAATGTTTTCCTGAGTCGGATAGAAGTGGCGGAAGGTATCAATAAAGCCGGCATCCAGCAGTACCTGGAACTTTTCGCGTTCCTCATCGGTAAAGCCGGCATTTTTCCGGTTGCTCTTCGGGTTCTTCAAGTCAATCTCCTTGTGTGCCACATTCAGGTCGCCGCACACGATCACCGGCTTTTGTGCATCCAGCTTTTTGAGGTAGTCGAGGAAGGCTTCTTCCCAGGTCATGCGGTAATCCAGACGCTTCAATCCGTCCTGTGAATTGGGGGTATACACTGTCACCAGATAAAAGTCCTCCATTTCCAGGGTGATGACACGGCCTTCGTGGTCATGTTCATCTATTCCCAGTCCGTAGGTTACATTTAACGGCTGGGGACGGGGAAAAATCGCTGTACCCGAATATCCTTTTTTTTCAGCATAATTCCAGTAAGACTGGTATCCGTCAAAAGACAAGTCCAACTGTCCCTCCTGCATCTTTGTTTCCTGCAGGCAGAAAAAGTCGGCATCCAGTTTGGTAAAGGCTTCACGGAACCCTTTGTCGCAGCAGGCTCTCAGCCCGTTTACATTCCAAGAAATCAGTTTCATGAGTCTTTTATTTTTTTATGTCAAATAAATAAGTGAGTCTGCCCCCGATGTACGAATGGGCAGAACGTGAGAAATAATCTTTTTTCGCATTGTGGTAGATGTCGCTCAATCCGAAATAGTAGCGCGCTTCCAGGATGAAATGTCCGATGCCTGTCCGGACTTCCAGTCCGCCTCCGCCTACGATTCCGTAATCCAGCTTGTTTTCCGCCATTTTCCCGTATTGTTCCCTTACCGGCCGCATGTCGGGGTGCCAGGATGCACTGGTCTTTTCGTTTTCTCCAAGGAGGAAGCCGAACTGCGGACCGAGATTCAGTACGAAGCGGGCTCCGTTTCCTTTGTCTTTTCCGAAAGCCAGGTGGGCCATCAGCGGCACTTCTATGTAGTTCATCGTGCGCTGGTAGCTTTCTCCGCTTTCATCCTCAATGGATTCCTTCCATCCTCTTTGGGAGAAGTTGATTTCTGCCTGGATACCGCAGATCATCTTGAAATACTTTTCAGAGATGTAGCGTCCCGTAATACCAAAAGATGGCGTAATGAAACTGGCCTGCTTGATCTGGGGCTCAAAACTCATGGAACTGAGATTGACGCCGCCGGTTATTCCCACGGAAAAGTTGCGCCGCTGGTCCTGAAGCTGGGCTTTCAGCGGCAGGGCGGTCAGGGTAATCACACCGATTGACAGCAGAATTTTTCGTATGCTTGGTCTCATTATTCAAAATCCAGTTTTATGAGTTCAAAATCTTTAGTAAAGTGCACGAAGAAGACTTTCCGGTTGATGAATCCTCCCCAGTTGTTTACCCGTTCAAACTTGAATCCGGTTTGTATCGGGGTAACCTGGATGCGGTTTAAGTTTTCCTCCAGCTTGTTGCCCTGCTGGGCCAGTCCTTTCAGAAAATAATATCCGATATCGAATCCCAGCATTCCATATTTTGGGAAGGTGTTGGCCATGTCCTTGCTGTACCAGCGCCGGTAGGCATGCGTGAACTGGATGGCTGCTGGGAACAGGTTGTTGGTATAGAATGACGAATAGAAATAGGTATCCAGCTCATAGAAGTTGGCCAGAAAATCCTGGGTGTAAGTCTGCCATTCCGGGTAACCGAACAGGTGCATGTTGAAATTCGGATGCTCTCTCCGTACCATCGTCAGGTGGGGCAGAATCTTGTTGAGTGCACTGCTTCTTCCTGAAGTGGGGATGAAGATGTTTTCCTGCAGGGTATCCATGGCGGCGATGACCTTCGTCGGATCGATTTCGGTACCGATGCGGACCTGCTTGTAGGAAATTCCTTTTTCCTTCAGTCCGTTTTTCATGCCTTTGATGAATTCCGCTTTTTCGCTGTCGCTGCTTCCGTCTTCCACAAATACGACATTCGACCTGCCGAATTTACGGATAAAATGCTCATATACTTCCGAGTAGAGGTAAGACTGCGGAGTATTGATCTGGTAAATGTGCGGATTCTTGAAAACCTGGTCTACTTTCGGTGAGAAAGGAATGACCAGACGGATATCGTGCTTGTCGGCGAAGTCGGCCAGCAGAGGAATGGCTTCCTGGTTGACCGGGCCGAAAATGATATCCATCTCTTTCATCTTGCTTTGGGCAAGGATGGCATTGACTTCCGAGGCTTTGCCTTTGGAATCGAAGGTATGGATGTCAAGGGAAATTCCCTGTCGTTTCAGACTGTCGGCTGCCATGAGGAAACCCTCATAGAATTCCACCATGCGCGACTGCTCTTCCGATGCTCCGGCACGGCTGCTGCTGAACGGAAGGATGAGGGCGGTGCGGATGGTCTGATAGCGCTTCGGGGCAACGCTGTTTTTGCTGAACAGTTCTTCGTTGCTCGGCGTCTTTCCCTGTGAGAGTATGTCACTGGTTGCAGTGCTTTCACTTTGTTTCGGATAAGGAATGAAAAGGAAGGTGCCTTTTTTCAGTTTGCCTGTCCGCAGTTCCGGATTGGCTGCAATCAGTTCCTCTTCGGTGATTCCGTATTCGCGGCTGATGCTGAATATGGTTTCCTTCCGCTGCACCTTGTGCATGTCTTTCCATTCTTTCTTCGGAGTCTCGGCAGCGGCCAGTTCCTTGGTAATTTCTTCCTGGATAGCGATTTCCGTACTGTTCTGCGGCGGAATGACGATGACCTGTCCTATCCGGAAGTTGCTGGCGCTCAGTCCCGGATTTGCCTTGCAGATGGCTTCTGCGGTAATGTTGTATTTTACCGTCAGCTGATACAGGGTTTCTCCTGCCTGGATGGTATGAAACTGACCTTGCTGGGAGTTGTTGTCCGATTTCTGTGGAATCTTCAACGACTGTCCTTCCCGGATCAGTTCCTTGCTGCCGGGGTTGATGCGTACAATGTCGTCTACCGATACATTGTACATGCTTGCTATGGAATAAAGGCTCTGGCCTTTGGTTACTGTATGTAAGAAATATTCGGCGCTTTTCTGAGCCTGCACCGTAAGGTTTGGACTGCCGGCCATAAGAGCCAGTGAAAGGCAAATTGTCTGAATGAATTTCATTTTCCGCATCTAATTTATTGAGAAGCAAAAGTACAAAAAAAAGCATTATCTTTGCAAAGATATCATCTATTTTAAGGATATGGAAGAAGGAAAAGAAAGAATCAGTGTGCAGGGGGCTCGTGTACACAACCTGAAAAATATAGATGTGGAGATTCCGCGGGATGCGTTGACTGTGATTACGGGGTTGAGCGGAAGTGGAAAGTCTTCGCTGGCTTTCGATACAATCTTTGCCGAGGGACAGCGTAGGTATATTGAAACTTTCTCGGCGTATGCCCGTAATTTCCTGGGGGGAATGGAACGCCCGGATGTGGACAAGATTACGGGACTGAGTCCGGTGATTTCCATCGAACAGAAGACTACCAACAAGAATCCGCGCTCTACGGTGGGGACTACGACCGAAATTTACGATTATCTGCGTTTGCTGTTTGCCCGTGCGGGAACGGCTTATTCGTATATTTCCGGAGAGAAAATGGTGAAGTACACCGAAGAGCAGATCCTGGATCTGATACATCGCGACTATAAGGGAAAACGGATTTATATACTGGCTCCGCTGGTGCGTACGCGTAAGGGACATTACAAGGAGCTGTTCGAGCAGATCCGAAAGAAAGGATATCTGTATGTGCGTGTCGACGGAGAGGTGCAGGAGATTGTGCACGGCATGAAGCTCGACCGCTACAAGAACCATAACATTGAGGTGGTCATCGACAAGACGGTGGTGACCGAGAAGGAGGAAAAGCGGTTGAAGCAGAGTGTGGCTACGGCCATGCAGCAGGGCGACGGGCTGATCATGATCCTGGATGCGCAGACGGAGAGTGTGCGTCATTACAGCAAGCGCCTGATGTGTCCGGTCACCGGATTGTCGTACAAGGAACCGGCGCCGCATAATTTCTCGTTCAACTCTCCTCAGGGAGCGTGCCCGCGTTGCAAGGGATTGGGATATGTGAACCTGATCGATGTGGACAAGGTGATTCCCGACCGCTCGCTTTCACTGTACGAGGGAGCTGTGGCTCCTTTGGGAAAATACAAGAACGTAATGATTTTCTGGCAGCTTGAAGCCTTGCTCGAGAAATATGAGGCGACGCTGAAGACACCGGTGGAGCAGTTGCCCGAGGATGCGGTGAACGACATCCTGTATGGCTCCGACGAGCGCCTGAAAATCAAGAGTTCGCTCATACATGCCTCGTCCGATTATTTCGTGACTTACGAAGGGATTGTGAAATACATCCAGATGATGCAGGAGAAGGAGGCTTCGGCCACTGCACAGAAATGGGCGGAACAGTTTGCCAAAACGGATGTGTGTCCGGAATGTAAGGGGGCACGCCTGAATAAGGAGGCCTTGCATTTCCGCTTGCACGACAAGAATATATACGAACTTTCGGTGATGGATATCAGCGAGTTGTATGAATGGCTGATGCATGTGGAGGAGCATCTGGACAACAAGCAGCGGCTGATTGCCGCGGAAATCCTGAAGGAAATCCGTACCCGTCTGAAGTTTTTGCTGGATGTCGGTCTGGATTACCTTTCGTTGAACCGCTCGTCGGTCAGCCTGTCGGGCGGGGAGAGTCAGCGTATCCGTCTGGCTACCCAGATCGGCTCACAGCTGGTCAATGTGCTGTACATCCTGGATGAGCCGAGTATCGGATTGCATCAGCGGGATAACATCCGCCTGATTCACTCCCTGAAGGAATTGCGTGACCTGGGTAATTCCGTGGTGGTGGTAGAGCACGACAAAGACATGATGCTGGCTTCCGATTACATTGTGGACATGGGTCCGAAAGCCGGTCGTCTGGGAGGAGAGGTGGTCTTTGCCGGTACTCCTGAGGAGATGATGAAGACAGATACCCTGACGGCCCGTTACCTGGACGGACGGATGAAAATAGAGGTGCCTGAAAAGCGGAGAACAGGAAACGGAAAGTCTTTGTGGCTGCGCGGAGCCCGTGGAAACAACCTGAAGAATGTGGATGTGGAGTTTCCTTTGGGCAGACTGATCTGTGTGACGGGAGTTTCGGGAAGCGGAAAGTCGACCTTGATCAATGATACCCTGCAACCGGCACTTTCGCAGCATTTTTACCGGTCCTTGCAGGAGCCGCTGCCATACGATTCCATTGAGGGTCTGGAATATATTGATAAGGTGGTGAATGTCGACCAGTCTCCGCTGGGACGTACTCCACGTTCTAATCCGGCCACTTATACCGGGGTGTTTTCGGATATCCGTAATCTTTTTGTGAGTCTTCCGGAAGCCAAAATCCGCGGGTACAAGCCGGGACGCTTCTCGTTCAATGTTTCGGGCGGCCGCTGCGAGACTTGTGGCGGAAACGGTTATAAGACCATTGAGATGAATTTCCTGCCGGACGTACTTGTACCTTGTGAGGTCTGCCACGGCAAGCGCTATAACCGAGAGACCCTGGAGGTGCGTTATAAGGGTAAGTCCATTGCCGATGTGCTGGATATGACCATCAACCGGGCAGTGGAGTTCTTTGAGAATGTACCGCAGATATTGAATAAAATCAAGGTGTTGCAGGAAGTCGGTCTGGGTTATATCAAGCTGGGACAGCCTTCTACGACGCTGTCGGGAGGAGAGAGCCAGCGTGTGAAACTGGCTACCGAACTGTCGAAACGCGATACGGGCAAGACGCTCTATATCTTGGATGAGCCGACTACGGGACTTCATTTCGAGGATATCCGTGTGTTGCTGAGTGTCTTGAACCGTCTGGTGGACAAGGGAAATACGGTGATTGTGATTGAGCATAACCTGGATGTGATTAAAGTGGCCGATTACCTGATTGACATGGGACCGGAAGGCGGAAAAGGAGGAGGACAGTTGCTTACTTGCGGCACACCGGAGGAGGTGGCTCTTTCTGATAAGGGGTATACGCCGGCTTTCGTGCGCGAGGAACTGGGACTGTAATGACTCTGTCGTGAAGGTAATCCGGGAGAAAGACCGGAGGCGGGTGGCCGGGTGCCGCCCGGCTGTTGATGTGTGAACGTAAATGCCTGTGGCCGGAATGCCGGGGCAGAAAATAAAATAGCATAATTATGGGAAAGGAAAAAATAGCAAAGACTAATGCGGCCCGACTGTTGGATAAGGATAAAATCAACTACGAACTGGTTCCGTATGAAGTCGATGAAAACGATTTGAGTTGTGTGCATGTAGCTGCCACACTGGGAGAAAATATCGAACAGGTGTTCAAGACCCTGGTATTGCATGGAGACAAGTCCGGATACTTTGTCTGTGTGATTCCCGGAGAGCACGAGGTGGACTTGAAACTGGCGGCTAAGGTGTCGGGCAATAAGAAATGCGACCTGATTCCGATGAAGGAACTGCTTCCGCTTACCGGATACATCCGTGGCGGATGTTCGCCCATCGGTATGAAGAAGCATTTTCCGACTTACATTCATCATACTTGTGAGCAGTTCCCTTATATTTATGTGAGTGGTGGGGTGCGCGGCTTGCAGATAAAGATTGCTCCTGCCGACCTGATACGGGTGAGCCGTGCGGAGGTCTGCGCTTTGTTTGAAGATTGATTACATTAAAAATGGAGGAGAATATGAAAGCACTGATTGTGGTCGATATGCAATATGATTTCATTGACGGGGCATTGGGTACTGAAGAGGCCCGCAGCATTGTGGAAAACGTACGCGATAAGGTGGCGCAGTATCGTGCCTCACAGTTTCCGGTCATCTATACGCAGGACACGCACAGCGCGGATTATCTGCAGACACAGGAAGGCCGTAACCTGCCTGTGGTGCATTGTGTGAAAGGTACCCGGGGCTGGGAGATTGTACCGGAGGTGCTGACCGGTGAGGCTACATTGATCGAAAAGAACGGATTCGGCTCACTGAAGCTGGTGGAACACCTGGCGGCATTGCCCGGACTGGAGGCAGTGGAACTGGTCGGGGTATGCACGGATATTTGTGTCGTTTCGAATGCCTTGCTGATTAAATCGGCTTTCCCTGAACTGCCGGTTACCGTAGACGCTCTCTGTTGCGCGGGGGTAACTCCCGAGAGTCACCGTCAGGCGCTGGAAACCATGAAAATGTGTCAGGTGAAAGTGCTGGGACTGTAATCGTATCCTATAAAAAGAATGGCATGTGTAAGATGAACGGTGGTCATTTACACATGCCATTTTTATTTCTTTATGGATTTCTGTTCTGCCTTGAAGAAGTCTCACCCGTTCAGACTCGACGAGCGGACCCGGCTCAATGTCTCGGGGGTCATCTGCAGCAGCGAGGCAATGTATATCAGAGGAGCTCTTTTCAGAATCTCCGGATGCAGGTGCAACAGCTTGTTGTACCGTTCGTGAGCCGGTTCGAAACGCAGGGTATCGGCCTTGATCTGTGATTCAATCAGTGAGCCTTCAAAGAATTTTCTGTACAGAAGACCGATGTCCGAATGTTCCAGTGCCAGCCGTTCAAAATCTTCTTTATAAAGTTCCCACAGGATGACGGGTTCGAGCGACTCGATCATCAGTCGCGTAGGTTCCTGTTTCAGGTAGCTTTCCAGGCAGATCACCAGTCCGCCTTCGTAGGCGATGTGTTCGGTTAAGTCTTTATCGTATTTATAGTAAAACTGCCGGGTCATTCCTTTTTCGATGTATCTCATGCATTTGCAGGTGTCACCTTCATTCAGGATGCGTTCGCCTTTCTTGTATTTTCTGCAAATAATTACGTCGGCTAAAAGGTGTGCGCTTTCCTTGCTTAACAGCATGTGATATTCGGCGGCTATCCGGCGTATAATTTCCAAGCTTGTCATAATAGAATCTGTAATAAAAATAGTTAATGCCCCTTCCTTTACCCATCTCGGAAATCAGAATGGGGCAGACCGACAATAAATGAAGTCAAGTTGTGTTATTTTACTTTGATCTTGTCAAATCCTTCTCCGAATACACCGATTACGGCACTTTGTGAGACGAAGGCTTTCGGATCAATGTCTTTGATGAGGCGGAAGATGGTAGTCGATTCTCTTCTCTTGGCCAGTACAAACATCATTTTCACGTTGTTGTTGGTGTAGCAGCCCACTCCGTCAATAAAGGTAACCCCTCTGTGCAGGTCTTTGTTGATTCTTCGTCCGATTTCCTCGTATTTGGTGGAAATGATGAAGAACTGGACAGACTGACGGGCGCTGTTGACCACCTGGTCCAGTACGAAACTGGAAATAAAGAGCACCACATAACCGTAAACCACCCGTTCCCAGTCGTGAAGTACCAGGTAACTTGAAGAGATGATGATCAGGTCGCAGAGCAGGATGACCCTTCCTAACGAGATGTCACGGTATTTGTTTACGATGGCTGCGATGATATCGGTTCCTCCACTGCTTCCGTTGGCCGAGAAGGTCACTCCGATACCGCCTCCGCAGAAGGATGCTCCCAGTACGCAGGCCATGAACGGCTGGTCGTGGATGATGCCTCCTTTGATGAAGTGTTGGAGGATTGCCAGAATCACGGTCATTGAGATGACGGCCCAGATGGTCTTCAGGCAGAATTTCAGTCCCAGGATTTTCAGTGCCAGCAGCAACAGCGATGCGTTAATGATAAGGTAGGTATATTGTACGGGAAAGCCTACTGCCCAATAAACTATGGAGGCTATACCGGGAACAGCACCTGAAGGGATATCACTCGGCAAAAGGAAAACAGTCCAACCAATGGCATACATCAGCATGCCCAAAGTGATTGTGAGATAATCTTTCACTTCCCGCAGCATCTGCTGTGGAGCAAAAATAGGATTTGTTCGGTTCATGAGTTTGCTCAATCTTTATCGTTGGGTTATTAAATTATGCACAAAAGTATAAAAAAAACATCGATTCAGGTTATCCGGCCGGCATAAAATTATTCATCATCCGGAAGAAATGAAAATACTAATTTTGCGGTTGACTTTTTTTTCGTAATTTTGCACCGGTTTGAGCAAAATTGTAACTGTATACAACCCCCAATATGGCGCTAGTAAACGAACATCTCCTGAAATTGCCTGACGATTATTTTTCTCCTGTTATGGAGAGAAAAATCAATTTGTTTAAGGCCGTTCATCCCAAGGCAGACCTTATCTGTCTCGAAAAAGAAGATGTCTGCCTGCCGGTACCCGAATCGGTGGCAGGGGCCATGGCCCGGGCAGTGGAGGAACTGGCGGATGCTTCTTCCTTCCGGGGATACGGGCCGAAGCAGGGGTATGACTTCCTGATTGAGTCCATTGTCAAGCATGAGTTTCAGGAACGTGGCGTGGTACTGGAAAAGTCGGAGATATTCATCACCGAGGGTACGCAGAGCAACATCGGCAACATCGGCAATCTCCTCCGTCACGACAACAGCATCGGTATTGCGAGCCTGGCTTATCCGGTTTATGCGGCTGCCAGCATCATGTGCGGACGGGCCGGGGAACTCCAGAGCGACGGCAGATGGAATAATGTGATTTATATTTCCTGTCCCCAGGACAAAGGTTTCATACCGCAGGTGCCTGATACCCGAATTGACATCGTTTACCTGAGTCATCCTCATGTGCCTACCGGAAGCACGCTCAACCGTACCGAACTGAAAAAGTGGGTCAATTATGCCATCAAGAACGATGCGCTGATCATGTTTGACGCTACTTATGAAGCTTATATCCAGCATCCGGACATTCCACATTCCATTTATGAGATAAAAGGAGCCAAGAAAGTGGCCATCGAATACAGGACGTTTTCCAGAACGGCGGGGTTCTCGGGGGTGAGATGCGGCTATGTGGTCATCCCTCAGGAACTGACAGCGACTACGCTGGCTGGAAACCGTATTTCACTGAACCATCTTTGGAGACAACACCAGTATATCAAGTACAACGGCACTTCCTACATTGCCCAGCGGGGAGCGGAAGCAGCGCTTTCTCCCGAAGGAAAGAAGGAAATCAAGGCCCATATACAATATTATATGGAAAATGCCCGGCTGTTGAGAGAGGGACTGTCGGCTGCGGGCCTGCAGGTGACGGGAGGGGTGAATGCGCCTTTTGTCTGGATACGGGTTCCCGACGGTATGGACGACTGGCAGTTTTTCCATCGGCTGCTGTACGAGGCACAGGTGGTGGTGGAACCGGGCAGCCGGTTCGGTCCGGAAGGCAGGTCCTTTGTGCGGATTTGCTCGTTCAATGAACGGGAACGCTGCCGGGAAGCGGTGCGCCGCATACAACAATGTGTATAATGTATAAATAAAAGAGAACGGAAAAAATAGATACAAAATAGAAATAACTTTAGGTATTATGTCGAAATTAAGATTTAGAGTAGTTGAGAAAGCGTTTCACAAGAAACCTGTCGATGTGCCTTCTCCTAAGGAACGCCCCAGTGAATACTTTGCAAAATATGTATTCAACCGTGAGAAAATGTTCAAGTATCTGCCAAGCAAGGTGTATGCCAAACTGGTGGACGTGATAGATAACGGCTCTCCTCTGGACAGAAATATTGCCGATGAGGTGGCTGCGGGTATGAAGAAATGGGCTTCGGAGTTGGGCGTGACTCACTATACGCACTGGTTCCAGCCTCTGACAGAGGGAACGGCTGAAAAGCATGATGCCTTTGTTGAACACGACGGAAAGGGAGGCATGCTGGAAGAATTTTCCGGAAAGCTGCTGGTACAGCAGGAAGCCGACGGTTCTTCTTTCCCGAACGGAGGTGTGAGAAATACATTCGAGGCCCGCGGTTACAGTGCGTGGGATCCTTCTTCTCCGGTGTTTGTGGTGGACGATACGCTGTGTATCCCGACTGTATTCATCGCTTATACCGGTGAGTCTCTGGACTATAAGGCTCCTTTGCTGAAATCCATCGGTGCGGTGACCAAGGCGGCACTCGAAGTGGTACGCTATTTCGATCCTTCTGTAAAGAAAATCATTACTTACCTGGGATGGGAACAGGAATACTTCCTGGTAGACGAAGGTCTGTATGCGGCCCGTCCTGACCTGCTGCTGACCGGACGTACGCTGATGGGACATGAGGCTTCAAAGAACCAGCAGTTGGAAGACCACTACTTCGGTGCGATTCCGACCCGTGTGGCTGCCTTTATGAAAGACCTGGAAATTCAGGCACTGGAACTGGGTATTCCGGTGAAGACCCGTCACAATGAGGTGGCACCGAACCAGTTTGAGCTGGCTCCGATTTATGAGGAATGTAACCTGGCTGTCGACCATAACATGCTGATCATGTCGCTGATGCGTAAGATTGCCCGCAACCACGGATTCCGCGTGCTGCTGCATGAAAAGCCTTTCAAGGGTGTGAACGGTTCCGGAAAGCACAACAACTGGTCGCTGGGTACCGACAACGGGGTGTTGCTGATGGCTCCGGGAAAGACATCGGAAGAGAACCTCCGTTTCATTACTTTCGTAGTCAATACGCTGATGGCTGTATATCACCACAACGGACTGCTGAAGGCCTCTATCATGAGTGCAACCAACGCACATCGTCTGGGAGCGCACGAAGCACCTCCTGCCATCATCTCTTCTTTCCTGGGTACGCAGTTGAACAAGGTGCTGGATCACCTGGAAGAAAGTTCAAGCAACGACCTGGTATCGCTGGGAGACAAGCAGGGCATGCGTCTCGATATTCCGCACATTCCGGAACTGATGATCGACAATACCGACCGTAACCGTACTTCGCCTTTTGCCTTTACCGGAAACCGCTTTGAGTTCCGTGCTCCGGGTTCGGAGGCCAACTGTGCCAGTGCGATGATTGCCTTGAATACGGCAGTGGCTGAACAGCTGATCATCTTCAAGAAGGATGTCGACGAACTGATTGAAAAGGGTGAACCGAAGATTTCGGCCATCATTCAGGTGATCCGCCGTTACATCAAGGAATGTAAGCCTATCCGCTTCGACGGTAACGGATACGGTGACGAGTGGAAGGAAGAGGCTAAGCGCCGCGGACTGGACTGCGAGACCAGCTGTCCGTTGATTTTCGACAACTACCTCAAGCGGGAAACCATCCGTATGTTTGAATCAACCGGTGTCATGAACCGCAAGGAGCTGGAAGCCCGCAACGAGGTGAAATGGGAAATGTACACCAAGAAGATTCAGATTGAAGCCCGCGTGCTGGGTGACCTGGTAATGAATCATGTGGTGCCGGTGGCCATTGAGTATCAGACCAAGCTGATTGACAATGCCTATAAGATGAAAGCCCTGTTCAGCGAGGATGAAGCCAATAAACTGTCGGCCGAGAACCTGGCACTGATCCGGGAAATCGCCGAACATACCGCCTTTATCAAGGAACAGGTGGATGCCATGGTGGAAGCCAGAAAGGTTGCCAACCGGATTACACAGGAACGTGAGAAGGCCATCGCTTATCACGACAATATCGCACCGATGCTGGAGCAGATCCGTTACCATATCGATAAGCTCGAACTGATCATCGACGATCAGATGTGGACCTTGCCTAAGTATCGTGAGTTATTGTTTATCAGATAACGTCGATTTTATTTTTCAGAAATCCGGCAACTTCGAGGGGGCTCAGGGTTGCCGGATTTTTTATTGCCCTTCTGCCGCGTTTTTTCATGAAGATTCTCGGCGGAAAGAGGGCAGGATTTCATAAAAGGTTTATATCTTTGCACCATGGAATGGTTATACGATTTATTTTTTGAACACTCTGCACTGCAAGCGGTCGTTATTATATCTCTTATTATAGCATGTGGTCTGGGATTGGGAAAAATCCGCGTTTGCGGCATTTCTCTGGGAGTCACGTTTGTTTTCTTCATGGGAATTCTGGCCGGACATCTGGGCTTTTCCATTGACCAGCAGATGCTTACCTATGCGGAAAGTTTCGGATTGGTATTGTTTGTCTATGCGCTGGGACTCCAGGTAGGCCCGGGTTTTATTTCTTCATTTCAGCGGGGAGGGTATAAGCTGAACCTGCTGGGAATGGGGGTGATTCTGCTGGGTACCGTCATGGCTATCTCCCTGAGCATGTGTACTACGATTCCGCTGTCCGACATGGTCGGTATCCTGTGTGGAGCGACCACCAATACGCCGGCACTGGGAGCTGCGCAGCAGACCCTCAAGCAGTTGGGTGAGCCGACAAGCGGGGCCGCCCTCAGTTGCGCCGTGACTTATCCGCTGGGAGTAGTGGGAGTGATATTGGCCATCATTGTGGTCAGAAAACTCTTTGTGCGTCCTGCCGACATGGAGACGAATGAGCATGAGGACCCGAACCACACTTACATTGCTACTTTCCAGGTTCATAATCCGGCAATTTTCAATAAAAGCATACAGGATATCGCCAAACTGAGCTATCCTAAGTTCGTGATTTCAAGAATGTGGAGAAACGGGGTGGTCAGCATCCCAACCTCCGACAAGGTCTTGAAAGAGAACGACCGTCTGCTGGTCATCACTACCGAGAAAGACGTGTCGGCGCTTACCATTCTGTTTGGTGAGCAGGAAAACCGCGACTGGAACAAGGAGGACATCGACTGGAATGCCATTGACAGTCAGCTTATCTCAAAGCACATCATCATTTCCCGTCCCGAAATCAACGGAAAGAAACTCGGATCGCTCCGTCTGCGTAATACCTACGGCATCAACATCAGCCGTGTGATGCGAAGCGGGGTGCAGCTGCTGGCCACTTCCGGCCTGATTCTTCAGTTGGGCGACCGTCTGACCGTAGTGGGAGAGGCTGCGGCCATCCAGAATGTGGAAAAGGTACTGGGAAATACGGTCCGCACCCTGAAAGACCCGAACCTGGCTTCCATCTTCATCGGTATCGTACTGGGACTGATTGTGGGATCCATTCCTATTGCGATTCCGGGCATCAGTTCTCCGGTAAAACTGGGACTGGCAGGTGGCCCCATCATTGTGGGTATTCTGATCGGATCGTACGGACCGAGGTTCCATATGCTGACTTATACTACCCGGAGTGCCAGCCTGATGCTGAGAGGTATCGGACTGTCCTTGTATCTGGCCTGTCTGGGGCTGGATGCGGGTGCGTATTTCTTTGAGACGGTGATGCGTCCCGAAGGAGCCTTGTGGGTCGGAGTCGGCTTCCTGATCACGTTTGTACCGGTGGTCATCATGGCTGTCCTTTCCTTGCGCATATTCCACCTGGATTTTGGGAATACCTGCGGCATGCTTTGCGGAAGCATGGCCAATCCGATGGCACTGAACTATGCCAATGACATCATTCCCAATGACAATCCGGCGGTAAGCTATGCCACTGTCTATCCGTTGGGGATGTTCCTGAGGGTGATTATCGCCCAACTGATATTAATGATTTTTCTATAACCTAACCTAAATATAAGCACAATGAAAATATATAAGCAAATCACACAAGAAATGATACAGAAGGATCTTCGGTATCTGGAATTGCTTTCTCATAATTTCCCTACCATTGCGGCTGCAAGTACAGAAATTATCAATCTGGAGGCGATACTGAACCTGCCTAAGGGAACGGAGCATTTTCTGGCAGACCTGCACGGAGAGTATGAAGCCTTTCAGCATGTGCTTCGTAACGCTTCGGGGGCAATCAAGAGAAAGGTGAATGAGATTTTCGGTAATACCTTGCGCGAGGCGGAGAAGAAAGAGTTGTGTACGCTTATCTATTATCCGGAGCAGAAACTGCAACTGGTCAAGGAGTGCGAGAACGACCTGGTGGACTGGTATGTGATTACCTTGAACCAGCTGGTGAAGGTGTGCCAGAATGTGTCGTCGAAATATACGCGTTCCAAGGTACGGAAGGCGCTGCCTGAAGAGTTCTCTTACATCATCCAGGAATTGCTGCACGAAAGCAGTATGGAGCCGAACAAGCAGGCATATATCAACGTGATTATCAGTACGATCATCGATACGCACCGGGCCGACGATTTTATTGTGGCCATGTGCAACCTGATTCAGCAGCTGACCATCGACTCGCTTCATGTACTGGGAGATGTGTTCGACAGGGGGCCCGGACCTCACATCATCATGGATACCTTGCTCAAGTATCATAATTTTGATATCCAGTGGGGTAATCACGATATCCTCTGGATGGGGGCGGCTTCCGGCAACAACTGCTGTATCGCGAATGTCATCCGCCTGGCCATGCGCTACGGCAACCTCTCTGCACTGGAGGACGGTTACGGCATCAACCTGCTGCCTCTGGCGACTTTCGCCATGGAAACGTATGCGCACGATGCCTGCAGCTGCTTTACTCCGAAGATTGACAAGAACAGCACTTCTTACAACGATAAGACCATCCGCCTGATTGCACAGATGCATAAGGCCATCAGCATCATCCAGTTCAAGCTGGAGGCCCAGACCATTCAGAAACGGCCGGAGTTCAAGATGGAAGACCGTCTGCTGCTGCATCACATCAACTTCGAGAAGGGTACCATTACCATCAACGGTCAGGAATATATGCTGCAGGATACGCATTTCCCGACCATCGATCCTAAGGACCCGTACAAGATGACCGAGGAGGAAAAGGAAATCGTGCAGAAACTGCATTTCTCCTTTACCCACAGCGAGAAGCTGCACAAGCACATGCAGTGCCTCTTCCGTTACGGATGCATGTATACGGTATGCAACTCCAACCTCCTGTTCCATGCTTCCATGCCGCTCAATGAAGACGGTACGCTGAAGGAAGTGGATATCATGGGAAGAAAATACAAAGGCAAGTCGCTGCTGAACCGTGTGGGACAACTGATCCGGACGGCGTATTTCGGGGATGCCGAGAACGAAGAGAAGGATTTTGCCTGCGATTATATCTGGTACCTGTGGTGCGGAAAGGATTCTCCCGCCTTCGACAAGAGCAAGATGGCCACTTTCGAGCGTTATTTCCTGAAGGAAAAGGAAACGCATACCGAAATCAAGGGATATTATTACATGCTGAGAGACCGCGAGGATATCTGCGACATGATACTCGATGAGTTTGAGGTGAAGGGTGAGCATCGCCATATTATCAACGGACATGTGCCGGTGAAAGCCGTGAAGGGCGAGAAACCGATCAAGGCCAACGGTAAGCTGATGGTGATAGACGGTGGTTTCTCAAAGGCTTATCAGCCGGAAACGGGTATCGCCGGATATACGCTGGTATATCATTCCAGAGGATTCCAGCTGGTACAGCATGAACCGTTTACCTCTACGCAGAAGGCCATCGAAGAAGGTCAGGACATCAAGTCGACGACACAGATTGTGGAATTGAGTACCCAGCGTATGATGGTGAAAGATACGGACAAGGGACGCGAGCTGAGGGTGCAGATTGAGGACCTCAAGAAGTTGCTGGTGGCCTACCGTACCGGAGTCATCAAGGAGCGGGCTTATTAAGGAATAAAAAAGGAGAGACTGGCTGTCCGGGGCAGGTCTGCGAGTGGATAGCGCTATCTGTTTTCGGACAGGTGCCGGCGGATTTCCTGCGTTTCCTGCAGTGGAAGTGTCATTCTCTTTATTGGAAATAATAAATGGCGGTGCCGTTTTATTGATTTGCGATGCAGATGAATAAAACGGCACCGTTGTTTTATGGATTACCGTCGTACGCGAAAGATGGCATCAGGGTTCTGAATCGTTTGTTCCCTTGTCTTTGCTGTTTTCTGCGGTTATGGAAAAGAAAATGGATGGATGTCTTCGGGTGCGGGGATCTGTTTCCTTCCGGTCATGGTCTTAGCATGTGCCCCACAATTTTGGGTAAAAAGAAAGTCCTGCAACGGCAGTGGAACCGACCGTTGCAGGACCGTTATGTCTTGTTTTGAACAGGAAATCCCTGCGGGATATTCCCGGATGATCGTGGGTCTTACTTAACCAGCTTGTTGGATGAGGTGTCAGGGAAAACCACCGTCGGCTTGAACGATTTGGCTTCCTCGAAGTCCATCAGCGCATAAGACATGATGATGACGATATCTCCTACCTGTACCTTACGTGCGGCAGCTCCGTTCAGGCAGATACAGCCCGATCCGCGCTCACCTTTTATAATGTACGTCTCAAAACGTTCTCCGTTGTTGTTGTCTACTATCTGCACCTTTTCGCCTGCAATCATATTGGCAGCGTCCATCAGATCCTCGTCGATGGTGATGCTTCCCATATAGTTCAGGTTAGCTTCAGTAACCGTCACGCAGTGCAATTTTGATTTCAACACTTCTATCATCATGATTGATGCTCCTTATACTTGATGTTATCAATTAATCTGACTTCTCCGCAGTACACGGTGATGCATCCTACGATGTAGTTGCTGTCATTCCATTCCGATACGGTCTGCAGCGTGTCTCCGTCTACTATCTCGAAATATTCGATGGTGAGTCCTTCTGCCTCCTCAATGGCTTTTTCCACAAAAGCCTTGGTTTCTGCCAGGGTGTGTGCTTTCGCATATTCTACACTGGCAAACAGGGTCTTGGAGATCTGCAGGGCCTGAGTACGCTGCTCGCTGCTCAGACGGGCGTTACGGCTGCTCAGTGCCAGTCCGTCGTCCTCGCGTACGATGGGACATCCCACAATCTGAAGGTTGAACGGATATTTGCGTACCATTTCGCGGATGATGGCCAGCTGCTGGAAATCTTTCTCTCCGAAGTAGGCACGGTCGGGTTCAACTATCATGAATAACTTGCTCACAATCTGACAAACCCCATTGAAATGTCCGGGGCGGAACTTTCCTTCCATTACCGTATCCAGCGGCGCGTAGCTGAACTGACGAGTGTCAGGTTCCGGGTAAATCTCTTCTACGGAAGGAGCGAATACAAAAGTGACTCCACACGAGTCCAGTAGTTTACAGTCGGCTTCTAAGGTGCGGGGATACTTCAACAAATCATTCTGATCGTTAAATTGTGTAGGGTTTACAAAGTCACTGACTACCACTACATCATTTTCTGCTACAGCCCGCTTCACCAATGAGGCGTGACCGGCGTGCAAAGCTCCCATTGTAGGAACCAGTCCGACGGACTTTCCTTCCTTACGGAGAGTATCCAACTCCGCCCGAAGCTCTTTAATTGTTTGAATCAACTTCATTTCCTTGTGTTTATTAAAATGCTTTTTAATAATTCGGGTGCAAAGTAACCACATTTTCGCCACATAAAGAAACAGATTGTGCAAAAAGAATAAATATTTTGCGGCCGCTCCCTTTTTGTACTGAAAAAGATGAGGTTATTTGAGGATAATCCTGCCTATCATTAACATACTATAAGGAATTATTCGAAAGCGTATTTGCCTTGAGCGTCTATTTTTTATATCTTTGCAAAATGTTTATGAGCAATAATAATAACATGAGCGCGAAAAAAGTTTTATTCATTACACAAGAAATTACTCCTTACGTGCCCGAGAGTGAACTGTCACTTATCGGACAAAATTTACCGCAGGCTATTCAAGACAAGGGTTATGAAATCCGTACGTTCATGCCAAAATGGGGAAATGTCAACGAACGCCGCAATCAGTTGCATGAGGTGATCCGTCTGTCGGGAATGAACATTATTATTGATGATACCGATCATCCGTTGATTATTAAGGTAGCTTCCATCCAGGCAGCCCGCCGGCAGGTATATTTCATTGACAACGATGATTACTTCCAGCACCGCCTGATGACGACTGATGAAGAGGGTAACGAGTATGAGGATAATGGCGAACGTGCTATTTTTTATGCCAGAGGCGTACTTGAGACAGTGAAGAAGCTGCGTTGGTGTCCGGATATCATCCACTGTCACGGATGGATGAGTGCCGTAGTACCTTTATATATAAAGAAGGCTTACCAGGATGAACCGTCATTCCGCGATTCCAAGGTGGTCTTTTCGGTATACGGAGAAGGATTCAAGTCGAACCTGGCTCCTAATTTCAAGGAACAGGTGCTGTTCAGGGACATTACGCTCGATGACTTGAAGATGATGGAAAGCCCTGCCAATTACGATGAACTCTGTAAACTGGCAATCAGCTACTCCGACGGAGTCATACAGAATAGCGAGAATGTCAATGCCGACATTATTGACTATGCAAATAAACTAAATATACCAGTGACAGGTTTTCAGACCGAGGATGCTTATGCAGATGCCTGCAAGGATCTGTACAATAAGATACTGGGGGATGCTGAATAACCGAATGACTTTATAAATTTTAGAAGAAAATGAAACTTAAGTTCTTGGCGGTATTCGGACTGGCCGCCACACTCTGTAGTTGCGATGATGAAACGGTCGGTATCGGTCAGTTTATTGTAGACGATGAACTGATTGATGCAAAGGCGGCTTCTTATAATGTAACAACTCAATCGCTTTTGCTGGACTCAGTGTATTCACGTTCCAGTACGGCTTATCTGGGAAAGTTTACCGATAAGGATTACGGGACTTTCAGCTCTGACTTTCTGGTGCAGATCAACTGCCCCGAGAATTTCAGTCTGCCGGATAAACTGGAGGATATTGTAGAAGCGAAGCTGGGGCTGTATTATACGGATTATTTTGGCGACTCGCTGTCAACACTCCGTGTGCAGGTGGATACACTGAATACCGTGATTAAAGACGACGGAAAGGACAAGAACTTATACTACAGTAACCTGGATCCGAAGAAGTATTATGATGCCACTACGCCTTTCCTGGCGGTAAAGGATTATGCGGCTTACGACAAGACGGTGAGCGATTCCATCCGGAATGCGACTGACAGTTACGGCAACAAGACGTATTATCCGAATGTTTCAGTGGATTTGGGCAAGGATTTCTGCAAGTATCTGTTGGATAAGTATAATGAAACGAAGGAGGTCAACGGACAGACTGTTCACCCGAACTTCCGCGATTCGGAAGCCTTTATCAAGAATGTACTGAAGGGATTCTATGTACATACCACTCAGGGAGAAGGATCGATCCTGTACGTTTCTGATATTTATCTGAGTCTGAAATTGTCTTATTGGGACAAGACGGATGAGGATAAGGATACTTTGCTGACCGGATATGTGCAGATGGCCAGTACGAAGGAGGTATTCATGTCTTCACGCTTTAAGAACGCCAACCTCGATGAACTGAAGAGTGATCCGGAACGGACTTATTTGAAGACACCGGCAGGTATCTGTACGGAGGTGACTCTTCCGCTGAAAGACATGTTTGATGCGCATCAGAAAGATACGCTGAACTCCATTTCGGTTTCGTTCCAGAAGTTGAAGAGTCAGGAGGCAGGACCGTTCAAGATGGGAACTCCGAGTCGGTTGCTGATGGTCAGAAAGAGCGATATGAAGAGTTTCTTCGAGGACAATAAGGTCAACGACAACAAGACGTCGTTCATTGCCAGCTATGACAGCAAGACGGCTACTTACCAGTTCTCGAAACTGAACCGTCTGACCAGTTACATTTTCAGCGAGATCCGTCCGGAGGTGGAAAAAGGTGAGGCTGCATGGAACAAGTGGGTGACTGAGCATCCCGACTGGAACAAGGTGGTGCTGATTCCGGTAACTACCGAAAGTGACTCACAGGGTAATATTATTGGTGTAGAGAATGACTTGAATGTGAATTCGGCTATGCTGGTACGGGGAGTAGAAGGGGATCCTTCTTCGAACGAGGAAAACCAGATTACGATGAATGTAATTTATACTCAGCCCAAGCAGCGATAGGTGAGGACATTCTGATAATGATATAGATAAAAAATGGGAGAACCGGACGATGAAGCGGTTCTCCCATTTTTTTATAGGTATTGGTGTGTTTCTTTACTTGTCTTTTCATTGGGGCATTGCCCGGCCGGAAAATACACCATGGCGCCGGGACATTGCCGGAGCGTTCCGGTACGGCTTAGAAGAAAATCAGGCTCAGGTCGAAAGTGAAGTCCTTTTCTGCCGTGAAGCTGTGTCCGTAATACCGCTGCCAGTTGTATCCGCCCGCAATGGAGATTCCCATCTTCGGACCGATCCGGTATTCCAGGTTGATCCGGGGCTGGAAGGCATACATCCGCCGGGCTGTTTCCGAACTCACATTCTCGATATGGAAGAAACCGGCATCCGCTCCGATTATGATCCGTGAGGAAAGCGGATGATAGATACCTGCCCTGTAAAACAGGTTTACCGGGACACTCTGGGTGACTGCCGGATAACGGGTACCCGCTCCGAGTTCGGTATAGGTATGGCGTCTCTTGAAACGTGCAGCCACACTCATGCAGTTGAAGTTGCCGCCCGAAACCACCATCTGGATACGGGTAGACGGGTTCAGATTGATGCACCCGAACTGATGGGCCGTACTGTCCTTACTGACGTTCACCAGTCCGATCTGTACCCCTTTATGGCCGATGGAGTCGATGTTGGCCACTCCCAGCTGCAGTCCCCTGTTCTCCTGCGCATAATTGGCCGCTCCCAGCTGCACCCCTTTGTTGACGACAGCCACATTGCCGATGCCGGCCAACTGTACTCCCTTGCTGGCTTCTGCCGTCACATTCAGGATGGAGGAAAGCTGAAGCCCTTTCAGACTGTCTCCAGTCACGTTCATCAGTCCTGCAAGATGGATACCTTTCTGCAAGCCGGCAGTGATGTTTGCCAGTCCCGCCAACTGTACCCCTGAAAAACGGTTGCCGGAGATATTCATCAGTCCTCCGAGCACCCATCCCGACGAATTGTCTCCGGTAAAGTTACCGATACCCGAGAAAGACACTCCCTTGAACCCCTTGCCGTTGACATTCATCAGTCCGCTGGCCAGTATGCCGGATGAATTCCCTCCCGTGACATTGGCGATACCCGAAAGGTGAACCCCTTTCGTATTCAATCCCGTCACATTGGTGATTCCGGCAATCTGCACCCCGTTGCTCCGGAAATGGGTGATGCTGGATATTACGTTGATTCCCAGTCCGTCGAGCTCCTGGAAGTTGCTGATGAAGCCCAGATTGAGATACGTACGCTCAGGTACGGTCTTGCGGTTGGTAAGGTTGACGGCCAGGTTAGGTCCCTTTTTCAGCCCCTTCTCCTTGGTGGGCTGGGCATAAGAGGAAACTGTTCCTGCCAGGAGGCATCCCGACAGGAACAGCATACTATATGATATCTTTGATTTCATATCCTTTATTTTACATCTTGATACAGGAATCGCTTGATGCTCTTTTTCGGAGTCTTTTCAAACTCTTCCGGATAAATCTTTACACGGGTGATCTGTGAGTAGGCCGGTAAATTCTGGTTGAGGGCTACCCGGTTGTCTTCCATTGCCTTTTCGATGTCCTCGTCTTTCAGTCCCTGTGCATAGGCCACTTCGAAGTCCGGATAAATCAGGGCCATCAGCTTGTGGTCTTCCTGCTGGATGACGATGCTCTCGGCCACGTAAGGCAGGTTGTTCAGCTGGTCTTCGATTTCCTCCGGATAGATATTCTGTCCCGAAGGACCCAGCAGCAGGTTCTTGCTCCGTCCCTTGATGGTTACGTTGCCTTCCTCGTCCATGATGCCCAGGTCGCCGGTATGCAGCCATCCGTCGGCATCGAGTACCTGTGCGGTTGCTTCCGGATTCTTGTAGTATCCCAGCATGACATTGTCTCCCCGTGTCAGGATTTCTCCTACCACATGCTGCGGGTCGGGACTGTCTATGCGTACCTCCATGCGCGGAGCGGCTTTTCCGCATGATCCCGGCTTGAAGCGCTGCCAGTCTTCGTAGCAGATAATCGGACCGCATTCTGTCATACCGTATCCTACTGTATAAGGGAAGTCGATGCTTTTAAGCAACTTTTCCACTTCCTGGTTGAATGCGGCACCTCCCACAATGACTTCGTAGAAGTTGCCTCCGAAACCTTTGATCATCTGCTCGCGTACGGTTGCCTTGATCTTGTCGTTGATGATAGGCACTTTCAGCAGGACTTTCATCTTGAATGTCTCCAATTTGGGGAGTACGTTCTTCTTGATGATTTTCTCGATGATCAGCGGTACGGCAATGATAATGTTCGGCTTTACCTCGGCAAATGCCTGGAAAATGATCTTCGGACTAGGCATACGCGTGAGGAAGTAGATGTGCGCCCCGCACGAGAATTCGTAGAGGAACTCGAAGGCCAGTCCGTACATGTGCGCCATGGGAAGCATGGACACGATGCGGTCGCCGGCATTCAGTTTCAGTACCTCAAAGGCAAACTGAGTGTTCGACCACAATACGCGGTAGGGCAGCATGACACCTTTGGAGAAGCTGGTAGTACCCGATGTGTAGTTGATGACAGCCAGTTCCTCAGGGTTGTCACGGCGGTAACTGATGTGCTCACGCCGGAAGTTGCGGGGAAATTTCTTGCCGAACATCTCGTTCAGGTGCTCTCTGGCATACTCCAGTTGTTTGCTGCGGCATACCAGCAGGGTAAAGTCCGTCATCAGGATGATACCTTCCAATGCAGGCATGGCTGCTTCGTTCAGGCCTTCCCAAACCACGTCGCCTACAAAAAGGAGGCGGGCTTCGGAATGGTTGACAATGTGATGTACATTATCCGCCTTGAACTCGTGCAGGATGGGTACTGCTACGGCACCATAGGTAAGAATTGCCAGGAAGGCAACTCCCCAGTGCGAGCTGTTCCGTCCGCAGATGGCTACCTTGTCTCCCGGCTGAATGCCGCTTTCGGCCAGCAGGATGTGTAACTTCTCGATTTTACGAGCGACATCTTTATATTGCAGGGTGGCCCCCTTATAATCAGTCAGTGCGTCTAAATCCCAATTTTTTTTGATACTTTCTTCGATGAAAGCAATAAAACTTTTTTCCATATTCTGTTTTTTATTTGCACAAGATGTGCGATAATGTGCAAATATAATTTTTTCTTCTCAGTTGTACAAATTTAGGGGGAGGCATACTTCATTATCTTCCTAAAAAACGGGGGAAGGGGGAGTGCGGAAAACAACAAGAGGCATCTTTTCGGGTGAAAAGGTGCCTCTTGTAAGGAATGCAGCCGCAGAGGAATTATTCCTCGTGGTTGCTGTAATATTTCATGAACTGCGTACGTTCGAACGGGTTGACGCTTCCGGCAGTGTTGGCATTCATCTTGCCCTTGAACTGAGCCAGGTTTTCGAAACCTTTGTCGTCCATCCATTCTGCCAGTTCTTTTTTCATGCTTTCAATTTCTTTCGGACCGTACTGGTAGATGGCGCTGCACACTTCTACGGCAGTGGCTCCGGCCAGGATAGACTTGATGACTCCTTTACCGCAGTGTACTCCACCGGAAATGGCATAGTCGAGCTGAGGGATGGCAGCCGAAGCGATGGCTGTCCAGCGCAGACGGTCGGCGAGTTCGGCTTTCGTACTCATTACGTTGGTGTTGCAGTATGTGAGTGTCTCAATGTTGAAGTCCGGCTGGTAGAAACGGTTGAACAGCACTACGGCTGCGGCACCGTTGGCATACAACTGGTTGATCAGGGCAACCGGGTTGGTCAGGTTGGCACCGAGTTTCATGATGACAGGGATGCGGACTGCCTGACGGATGTGTCTTAATGTATCGATATGCTGCTGTTCAAACTTGCCCGGAGTGTAGTCCTTGTCGGTCTGGAGAGCGAGGATGTTGATTTCCAGAGCGTCTGCTCCTGCTTCTTCCATGATCTTGGCAAACTCTGTCCACTCATTGTCCGAGTAGCAGTTGATGCTGGCAATCACCGGAATCTTGCATGCTTTCTTAGCCTCTCTGATCAGGTTTACGTGTTCGTTCAAGGTGTTTGAACGTACGTAGGCACCCAGGTAATCGTCGGCTTCGGGAGAACCGTAACCGCTCATGGTGCCTGCCTGTATGTTGATCTGTTCTTCGAAAACAGACTTCAGTACGACTGCACCGGCGCCTGCTTCCTCCAGTTTCTTTATTTTCTCAACGCTGTTAGTCAATCCGGAACTGCTGATGATGATCGGATTTTCCAGTGTTAATCCTGCAAATGTTGTTTTTAATTGTGCCATATGTTTTAAGTTTTAATAGATTCGGTCTCCAAAAATTTTACTTCCTACCCGTACCAGCGTACTTCCTCTTTTTACGGCTTCCGGATAATCGTGTGACATCCCCATAGACAGTTCGCAGAACTGACTGTTTCCTGAAAAATAGGAGTTTTTCAATTCTTTGAAAAAATCACTGAGCGACTGGAACTCCTGCTGTATTTGGTGCAGGTCATCTGTATACGAGGCCATTCCCATGATTCCTGCAATGGATACATGAGAAAGATTCTTCCATTCTCCTTCGGCAAGCAGGGCCCGGCATTCTTCGAAAGTAAATCCGAATTTGCTTTCCTCCTGGGCGACGTGCATCTCCAGCAGGCAGGGAATAACGCGGTTGACCTTGGCTGCCTGTTTGTCGATTTCGCACAGCAGCTTGAAAGAGTCTACCGCATGAATCATGCTGACAAAAGGAGCAATGTATTTTACCTTGTTGGTCTGCAGATGCCCGATGAAATGCCACTCGATATCTTTCGGCAGTGATTCGTACTTGCCGGTCAGTTCCTGCACCTTGCTTTCGCCGAAGATGCGCTGCCCCATGTCATACGCTTCCCGGATGGCTTCTGCCGGGTGGAACTTGGATACGGCAACCAGTCTTGTCTGCGGAGGGAGTTCCGCCAGTATCTCTTTCAGATGTAATTGAATATCGGTCATGGCAATCAGGATTTATCGTTTGTCTGCGTCCGGAAATTCCGGTTTTACATTGGGTTCTGCCGAGTAAGGATATACATCCATGATGGCGGTTTCGGCCACTGAGGCAATGACGTAATCGGCCATTGTGCCTTTCATGCCTTCGTCCAGCTTGTGGATGGCATCCCGAAGGTCGGCTGCCTGTACCAGTACGTTGGTTGAGGTCTTTTTCTCAGCACCGCTTTTCTCGTCCAGTGTAATGAAGTAGAGCTTGCATTTGAACCAGCGGTCTGCTGCATCTTCCTCACAGGGAAAAAGTTCACTGTAATTGGCCCGCTTGATGTCGGACACCGTAAATTCTCCACTGATAAACGGAGTTATTTCTTCGATAATACGTGATTCTGCTTCTGTAAAACTGAGTGCGTCTACCAGATAAGGTTCCGTAACCTTCTTGTTCATACCATTTTCGGCTATCTTCTCATAGCGTATTTTGCACTCAAACCAGTTATGCATCATAATTCTAAATTCTTTATGTAATTAGTAAAACCTTCCTGCAAAGATATATTAAAAATTAATCCTGCCTAAGAGAAAAAACAGTTTTTTCAGGATTATTCTCTCTGCTTGCACCGGTTTTGCAGCATAAAGGCTTTCAGCAATTCGGCATGGTGTCCCTGAATCAGCACGTGGTGGTTGCCCAGCGGATTCCTCAGGAAATAATCGGCCGGACTGTTCAGCCGGATTCTTACCTGTGTCCGGCAACAGGTTGCCAGATTGGTGTTTTCGGTGAGGTATCCTTCGGCCACGTAGAACTCGTCGAGGCATTCTCCTCCACATTTGAAGAGGGTGACTTCCTCTTCGTGCATCAGGCCCTGGATGGCAATGCCTTTCCCCGTCTCAAAATGGTCGCGCAGAATGAAATCGGTGGTCATGCGGGTAGGGATGGAGCAGTGCGCCAGCAGCAGTTCGTTGCGCTGTACGTCGACAAAAGAGGGATTCCCCATGAAAGCCGGCTGATCGGTCAGGGTCTGTGCCATGAGCATGGTCATGATGGTCTGCAGGTCTCCTTCGCATCCGGCAGGGATACCTTCGTCGTTCAGCAGTGACAAGGCCAGGCAGCCCGTAGTATTCAGTTCCTCGATCAGTGAGAAGCAGGATACGGCAACCGCATTTAGCTGTTCTTCCCTGCAGGTTTCCTGCAATGCCCGGTAAAGTCGCATGGCACGCAGCAGGTCGTCGGGAGTCGCATCCTGACAGGCCTTGGCACGTGAGGCGAACAGGGAGGCTTCCGGTCCGATGTCGTCGTTGGAAATCTGGTGGAACCGCTTGTAGACATCTTCTATGGGAATGTCGGTATAGGTGACTCCCCACCGTTGTCCGGCCAGCAGGTAATCGACGTGACTGGCTACCAGCCAGGGAGCGGGACTTCCGATGACTCCGATCCGTTTCCCTTTCATCTTGCGCTTGGCGATGAAGGTCCTGTAATGCTCCAGCACCTGCTGTACCATGTATTCGGCCGTTCCGTGAATGATGCGTACCTTCAGGGCCTTCGTACGTATGCATGCCGCAATTTCCAGGGCCGCAGCCAGTGAGTTGTTCAGTCCGTCGGCCAGGATGGTGATGGGATAGGGGAATGCACTGACGCAGCGCATGGCCTGGTCTTCCACACCGCCACTGGCGATGAAGATCATCTTAAAGGCATTGGAAGGGATGGTATCCGCCTCGTGGTAAGGAATCAGATGGAGGGTAAAGAATCTTTCCAGGGAAATGAAAAAATCCTTGTGGCTTTCGTAAACCCATTCTTTTCGATAGTTTCCGGAAGTAAATATAATCAGATATAATTCCATATGCATAGTGTCTTATTATTGTCTTTAATGTATTACGAATATAAGTTTTTTCTGCGACTTATCCTTGCAGGTTGGGGGAGATTTGTGTTTTTTTTAATAGCCGCCTGTCTGTAGTTGTATATTTTTGAATTTCACTGCTTTTAATAAGGATTGTTTAACGGTATCGGAACGGCAGGGGCCCGGTGCGAGGCTTTCGGGATGCGGAAGCTGCGGGAATTCCCTTGTCTTTTTGAGGGCAAATGTTGTGTAATAAATCCTTTCGGAGTATCTTTGCAGCCCGAAAAGAGAACTGTGGCATGGAGTAGCTTATAATCTTATGTCTCAGAATGTTGAAATTAATTAAGTGCGGACAAAATGCAGAAAGAAGAAGACAAGCTGATGCGGCGGATTGAGAAGCGTTTTAGCAAGGGTGTGGTGCAATACGGATTGATTGAGGAGGGGGATAAAATCCTGGTGGGACTTTCCGGCGGAAAGGATTCGCTGGCTTTGCTGGAACTGCTGGCCCGGCGTTCCCGGATCTACAAGCCGCGTTTCAGTGTGGTGGCGGCTCATGTGGTGATGACGAACATCCCTTATGAATCGGATATCGAGTACCTGCGCCGTTTTGCGGAGGAACTGAATGTGCCGTTCGTGCGCTATGAGACTTCTTTCGACCTGTCCAGCGACACCCGTAAGTCGCCTTGTTTCCTTTGTTCGTGGAACCGCCGCAAGGCGCTGTTTACCGTGGCCAAGGAGCATGGCTGCAATAAGATTGCTCTGGGACATCATATGGACGATATTCTGGAAACCTTGCTCATGAACATGACGTTCCAGGGAGCCGTGAGTACCATGCCTCCCCGTCTGGTCATGCGCAAGTTCGACATGACGATTATCCGTCCGATGTGTCTGGTGCATGAGTCCGACTTGGTGGAACTGGCTGCCTTGCGCGGTTACAGAAAGCAGATCAAGAACTGTCCTTATGAGAAGGATTCGTTCCGTTCGGACATCAAGCGCATCCTGCGCGAACTGGAGAAACTGAATCCGGAGGCGCGGTACAGTCTGTGGGGGAGTATGAATAACATACAGACCGACCTGCTGCCGGAGGAAATCGGGAAATAACACAGATAAAACAGTGAATAAAAAATAGAAGGTTATGTTGTCACAAGGTATTTATTCAGTATTGTTACTGATTTTGTCGAATGTATTTATGACATTTGCGTGGTACGGTCACTTGAAGATGCGGGAAGAATTCAGCTGGTTTGCTTCCCTGCCTCTGATCGGGGTTATCGCTTTCAGTTGGGCAATTGCTTTTTTTGAGTACTGCCTGCAGGTTCCTGCCAACCGTCTGGGATTCCGTGACAGTGGCGGTCCGTTCGATATCATGCAGCTGAAGGTGATTCAGGAGGTAATCACGCTGATGGTCTTCACGGTGTTCTCCATGATTGCGTTTAAGATGGAACTCAAGTGGAACCACCTGGCAGCTTTTGTCTGCCTTTGTCTGGCTGTCTATTTCGTCTTCAAGAAATAAGGAAATACATCGGAATTGGTCGTTAACGGAACTGCCGCCCTGCTGGAGTCTGACAAGACACCCGCAGGGCGGCAGTGGTGTTTATGTAGAGCCATCGGTCTCAAAAGAAACCTGTGCCGGAGCATTTCCGGCACCGAGGCTTACATCAATTCATCCGAGGTATATCCTTTCGGGAGTTCACGGCAGTTGTAGCCGGAAGCCATAATCTCTCCGTAGGCACCGGCAGAGCGCAGGGCGATGAGGTCTCCGCGTTCCACCTTGTTCAGGTCGATGGCCTTTCCGAAGACATCGGAAGATTCGCAGATCGGACCTACCACGTCGTAGGTTTCCATCGCTTTCTCAGAAGTGATGTTCTCAATTTTGTGGTAAGCCTGATAGAGGGCCGGACGGATCAGGTCGGTCATACCGGCATCTACGATGGCAAACTGCTTGTTGGTTCCCTGTTTTACGTAAATCACTCGGGTAATCAGGCTTCCGCACTGTCCTACCACCGAGCGTCCCAGTTCGAAATGCAGGGTCTGCTGAGGACGGAGTCTCAGGTGCTTGTGGTAAGTCGCGAAGTATTCCGCAAAGTCAGGAATCGGCTGGCGGTTAGGGTGTGCATAATCGATGCCCAGTCCTCCGCCTACGTTGATATGCTCAACGATGATCTGTCGTGCATACAGCTTTTCCTGCAGTTCATTGATGCGGTTGCAGAGTGCGATGAAGTCGCCCATGTCCAGAATCTGTGAACCGATGTGGAAATGCAGTCCCACGAATTTGACGTGGCTCATCTCCAGGGCACGGTCGATGATGCGGTCCATGTCCTGCATGCTGATACCGAACTTGTTCTCTGCCAGTCCGGTAGTGATGTTGGCATGCGTATGGGCACCTACGTCGGGATTGATACGGAAGGCTACCCGGGCAATCTTGTTCTTGGCAGCTGCCAGTTCGTTGATGACCTCCAGTTCCGGAACCGATTCCACATTGAAGCAGAAAATATCGTAGTCCAGTCCCAGGTTGATTTCCTTGTCGGTCTTTCCTACACCGGCATATACAATCTTGCTTCCCGGGAAACCGGCTTTGATGGCCGCCTTGATTTCTCCGCCGCTTACACAGTCCACGCCCAGTCCGCTTTCACGGATCACGCTCAGGATCTTCGGATTGGCATTGGCCTTTACGGCATAATGCACGCAATATTTGTTGTACTTTTCGGTTTCCTTACGGATGGTATTCAGTGTCTCACGCAACAAACCGGTATCATAATAGTAAAACGGAGTTTCCAGCTCCCTGAATTTATTGATTGGAAATGTACCTTTCATAATTGTAAACTGAATATTAAAAAAACGGATGGCCCGGTCCCTGAGGAATGTGCCATCCGTTTCACAAATTATTTGTATGTCGGACGGGTATGCCCGGCAAATGAATACTTACTTGTTGTTGAACAATACGTCACTCAACGACTGCAATGCTTTCTTCTTGTCCGATTCACGGATCAGGAAAGAGATGTTGTAGTTGCTTCCGCCGAACGAAATCATACGTACCGGAATGTCACGCATGGCATCCAGCGCCTTGGCTTCGAAACCTACATTTTCCCATTCCAGGTCGCCTACCACACATACGATACACATGTCGTGGTCTACGGTTACCGTACCGTATTTCTTCAGGTCGTCCACGATTTCATTCAGGTGCTTGGTGTTGTCAATCGACATCGATACACCTACTTCCGAAGTACATACCATATCGATGGCAGTCTGGTAGCTTTCGAAAATCTCGAATACCTTGCGCAGGAATCCGTGAGCCAGCAGCATACGGCTTGATTTGATCTTGATGGCCGTAATGTTGTCCTTGGCAGCCACAGCCTTGATCTTTCCCTTTTCCGTATCATTGGAAATGAGAGTACCCGGAGCGGTCGGTTCCATGGTGTTCAGCAGACGTACCGGAATGTTGGCGTATTTAGCCGGCTGCACGCAAGTCGGGTGCAGGATCTTGGCTCCGAAATAAGCCAGTTCGGCAGCTTCCTCGAAATGTAGCTGACGTACCGGAGAAGTCTTGTCGACGATTCTCGGGTCGTTGTCGTGCATACCGTCGATATCGGTCCAGATCTGAATTTCAGATGCATTGACCGCAGCACCGATCAGTGAAGCCGTATAGTCACTTCCGCCTCGCTGCAGGTTGTCGATTTCTCCGTAAGCGTTGCGGCAGATAAATCCTTGTGTAATGTAAATCTCCTGGTCTGGATGTGCTTCCAGCTGGACAGCAATTTTTTCACGGATGTAATTCAAGTCCGGTTCACTGTTCTTGTCAGTGCGCATGAATTCCAATGCCGGAATCAGGACAGCCTTCACTCCCTGCTCACAAAGGTAATTGGTTACCATGTTGGTAGAGATGATTTCTCCTTGTGCCAGAATGACTTTCTCTTCGAACAGTGTGAAAATATCCTTGGTATAAGAGCGGATGTAATCAAAAACAGACTTGACAAACTCCCATGTCTTCTGTTTGTATTCTTCAGTAGAATAAAGCTCCTCAATATGCTGTTTATATTTGCTTTCCAGCTTATTGATGATTTCATTCGCACCTTCAGGATTTTTCTTGTACAGATAATCCGAAATTTCAACCAGGGTGTTGGTAGTCCCTGACATTGCTGACAGCACTACAATCTTCTGTTCGCCGTCAGTAATCAATTTGGTAACATCCTTCATTCTCTGTGCAGAACCTACAGATGTTCCTCCAAACTTTAAAACTTTCATTTTTCGTTTCGAATTTTAGTTATTCTATTAAAATATACTGTCTTTTGGGGGCAAAGATAATATTTTTCCTGGTTTTTTGGAATATTCCGACCAAAAATACTTTATGTATATTTTTTAAATCTACTCTTCCCGGGTCATGCGGTGTTCGTGGCACCGGTAGGTGGTTCCGGGAAACTCCTTCAGCAGGTTGAGATTGTGGGTGGTCATGATGATGGCTGCCCCTTGTCTGCAGATGTCCTGCAACAGCTGTACGATGTGTCTTCCGGTCTCCACATCCAGGTTTCCGGTCGGCTCGTCGGCCAGTATCACTTCCGGGTTGTTCAGTATGGCACGGGCAATCACGATGCGCTGCTGTTCCCCTCCCGACAGTTCGTTCGGCATCTTGTATCCTTTGTTTTCCATGCCTACCAGCTTCAGCACTTCAAAAATCCGGCTTTCGATTTCATTCTTTTTCTTCCAGCCGGTGGCCTGAAGGACAAATTCCAGATTGTCGAACACATTCCGGTCGGTCAGCAACTGGAAATCCTGGAAGATAATGCCCAGTTTTCTCCGCAGTCCGGCTATTTCCTTGGGCTTGATGGTACGCATGTTCTTGTCCAGTACCCTTGCCTCTCCCTGACTGATGTTCAGTTCCCCGTAAATGGTCTTCAGGAAACTGGATTTGCCGCTTCCCACCTTTCCGATGAGATAGACAAATTCTCCTTTCCGGATATCGAAATCAATATCCGACAGGATGTTATATTCCTTCTGGTCGATATTGACCCCACGGTAACTGATAAGTATTTCTTCTTCCATAAATTGAACTTGTTGGTAAATAAACAGACTTGGTGAGGTAAAGATACGACTTTTTAATGTTTTTTCCAGCTTTCGCTGTGCCGTTCTTTCAATTCCTTTGCCAGGTCTTCTATGCGGTATCCTTTTGCGGTAAGCAGGACAATCAGGTGGTACAGCAGGTCGGCTCCCTCGTAAATCAGCCGTTCATCTGTTCCGTTGCAGGCCTCGATAATGGTCTCAACTGCCTCTTCGCCCACCTTCTGCGCCATTTTGTTGACTCCCGATTTAAACAGACTGGTGGTATAGGAATGTTCGGGCATTTCCTCATGACGGCGGTCGATGAAATCCTGCAGTTCCTTCAGGAACATGACTGCCTGTTCGTTCTTGTCTCCCCAGCAGGTATCTGTACCCAGGTGGCAGACCGGTCCGCAGGGCGTTACCTGAATCAGCAGGGTATCATTGTCGCAGTCGGCCTGGATGGATTCGACGTGCAGGAAATTTCCGCTTTCTTCTCCCTTGGTCCACAAGCGCTGCTTGGTGCGGCTGTAAAAAGTCACCTTTCCGCTTTCTACCGTTTTCTGATAGGCTTCTTCGTTCATGAATCCCAGCATGAGTACTTTTTGGGTATGTATGTCTTGGATGATGGCGGGAACCAGTCCTCCCATTTTGTCGAAATCAAGTTTCATAGGTTATTGTTTTAAAGGATGAAATATTAAATTCTTACACAAATCTGATGCTCGCGGAGATAGTGTTTCAACTCGGGAATGGAAATCTCTCCGAAATGAAAGACGCTGGCCGCCAGTGCCGCATCGGCTTTCCCGTAGAGGAAGGCGTCCTTGAAATCTTCCATGCATCCGGCACCTCCCGAGGCAATGATCGGAACATGCGATATCTCGCTCATCGCCGCCAGAGCCTCGTTGGCATATCCTTTTTTTACTCCGTCGTGGTCCATGCTGGTGAAAAGGATTTCCCCGGCTCCGCGTTCGTTGACCTCATGTACCCATTCCATCAGACCGATTCCGGTGGAAATCCGTCCTCCGTTTTTGTAGCAGATCCAACCCTCAGGGGTACAGCGGGCATCGATGGCTACGGTACAGACCTGCGAGCCGAAATGGGCGGCTATCTCGTCGATGAGCTCCGGGCGGTTCAGGGCCGCGGAGTTGATGGATATCTTGTCGGCTCCGGCGTTGAGCAGACGGTCAACGTCTTCCAACTGACTGATGCCTCCTCCTACCGTAAAAGGAATGTTTATCTGTGCAGCAACCCTTTCCACCAGCTGGGTGAAGGTCTTCCGCTGTTCGTGGCTGGCCGTAATATCCAGGTAAACCAGTTCGTCTGCTCCTTGCTGGCTGTACAGTTTTCCCAGTTCTACCGGATCACCGGCATTCCTCAGCCCGATGAAGTTGGTTCCTTTTACCGTTTGTCCGTCCTTGATATCCAGACAGGGTATGATACGTTTGGTCAACATAAAATGAGATACAGATTAAGTAATCAGGAAATATAGTTGCTTAACTCTTTCAGGGAGATTTTCCCTTCGTACAAGGCCTTGCCGAAGACTACGGCAGGGACACCTGCTTCATCGAGCTCATGAATGTCGTGCAGGCTGCTTACGCCTCCGCTGGCAATCAGGTGAATCTCCGGAAATTTCTCCAGGATGCTTTGATACAGTTCCACTGCCGGTCCCTGCAGCATACCGTCGCGCTGGATGTCGGTACACAGCACCTTATGGATGCCTTTCTGCGCATACGATTCGATGAAAGGGAGGAGTTCCATGGCCGAACTTTCCTTCCATCCGTTCGTGGCGATGTGTCCGTCTTTTACGTCTGCTCCCAGGATAATCCGGTGACTTCCGTATTTCTCAATCCATTTTTCTACCTGCTGAGGGTCTTTGACTGCCATACTTCCGACAGTGACCATCTGTGCTCCGTTTTCAAAAGCGATGTTCAGGTCCGACTCGCTTTTTACCCCTCCTCCGAAGTCGATGACCAGCGAGGTCCGGCTGGCTATCTGTTCCAGGATACGGTAATTGACAATATGATGTGAGGCGGCTCCGTCGAGGTCGACAATGTGGATACGGCGCAGACCGTATGATTCAAGTTCCTTGGCAACCTCTACCGGGTCGACATCGTAAGTGGTTTTCGATTCATAACAACCTTGCGACAGACGGACGCATTTGCCGTTGATCAAGTCGATGGCTGGAATTAATTCTATCATGGGTGTAATGTGTTTAAAGATTCAGAAAATTGGTCAGAATACGCTCTCCGGTTTTCCCGCTTTTTTCCGGATGGAACTGGGTCGCATAGAAGTTGTCCTTGTGCAAGGCGGCACTGAAGGGCTGTATGTATTCCGTACGGGCAATCGTGTACGGATTGACGGGTACGTAATAGCTGTGTACGAAATAGACATACTCTTCGTGGCCGAACCCCTGGAAAAGCGGAGAACGGGTCTGCTCCAAGGTATTCCATCCCATGTGAGGAACTTTTATCCCGGGCAGGCTGGGGAAGCGGTTGACGGGAGTATCGAAGATACCCAGACATTCCACATCTCCTTCTTCCGAATGCCTGCACATGAGCTGCATGCCGAGACAGATGCCCAGTACCGGCTGCTTCAGGTCCCTGATCAGCTGGTCCAGACGGTGCTGCTTGAGAAATTCCATCGTACTTTTGGCTTCTCCTACTCCCGGAAAGATGACTTTGTCGGCCTGGAGCAGAAGTTCCGGATCGGCTGTGATGACAGGTTCCAGTCCCAGGCGTCGCAGACAGTGGCAAACCGAAAAGATATTGCCTGCATTGTATTTGATAATCGCTACTTTCATGGTGGTTGATACTTGGTTGCAGTTGTTTTGCAAAAGTAGCAAAATATTGTATATATGAACTTTTTTACAACAAAAAGTTTCTTGATTTGAATTTATGATTCCGATTTTCAATCAGTTAAGGTGTTTTTGGCAATGCCTCCGGAGGGAGTTGTCATAAACGATATCGGGCGGAAAACATCCGAGTTGTTTTCCGCCCGATAATATGAAGTCTCTGATTCTGTCCTTACTGTTTAGGAGTCATGTCACCCTCAATGTAGAGTCTCACTACTTCCTGTTCGGCATTGGTCCGCAACGTGATTGACTTGCGGAAGTGTCCCGGGAATTTTCCGGTTCCGTCGTAAGTTACCGTGATTTCTCCTTCCTCACCGGCTTTGATCGGTTCTTTCGGATAGCGCGGCACCGTACAGCCGCAGGATGCGATTGCCTGATGGATGACCAGCGGGCCGTCGCCTGTATTCTTGAATTTGAATGTGCAACTTACTTTCGGACTGCTTTCTGAAAATGCACCGAAATTGTGTTTGGTTTTCTCAAATGTTATTTGGGCAGTTCCCTGTGCTACCAGCATCAGGACTGCAGTCATCAAAAACATAGTGGTTAGAAAAATCTTTTTCATTATTCCTGTTTTATTTGGTAAAACGCCCAAAGGTAACAATTCCATTTAAAAAAACGGGGATTTTCTTAGGAATATTAACATTTGAAGGGGAAGAAGAACAGAAGGAAACGGTTGTCGGCAGGGGAGCATACGGGTTATTCCATGTCTCTCCTGATTATTTTGAAGGGTTTTGGATAATTATTGAGGAAAAAGTTTTTGAGTTGTAAAATATGCATCTATTTTTGTAGAGTGTATTGTGCCTTATCAATGAAAAACACGATTTCTGAGAATGAGATGTAAGTTAACCGCATCATGTTACAGGTGATGAAAAATGCAATCTTTTTAATTTTTTCGGGTGACATTAATTGCAACGGACATCAAAAAGGAATTTTTTTCTTTGATTGGCGTCAGTCGCTGTATGCACCGGTCTATGACTGGGGTAGCGACAGAAGCAAGAACGGGTTTGATTTTAGATTTATTCATGTGAAATGCCAAATAGCTGTGAATGTCCTTACTGTGGAAGAAAGTTGACTTTACGTCAATGTTTGCGGTATTTTAATAAAGGGAAGGAACAGGCTGTCGTCTGCAGTCATTGCGGGCGCAGCATTCGTCCGCGGAAAAATCCGTACTCACCTCAACAGGGGATGTATTGGGGAGTTCTTTCTGCCTGGCTGCCGGGAATGGTCAGTATCTATCTTTTTCATACCGATTTCATTACGGCATGTATGATTGCTCTTCCTTTTATAATAACCGTGTGCGCATTGAGCATCTATGTTTGGTATAAGAACCTGTATTTTGAATAAATCGGAACGGGCACGGTCACGAATCGGGCGAAAGTAAATGAGAAATACCTGGAGTTGAATAATCATCCTTTTTAATAAAAAAACTATGTGGAAAAAACTGAGTAAACCTTTTTGGGGAGTATGTGCCTTGACCGGAATGTTCTGGCTGAGCGCCTGCTCCGAAGCTGTTCAAGTGGCTCCTGTAGAACTGATTCCTGTACCGGAACAGATCAGACAGGGGAATGATGTATTTGTACTGAAGAATAAGATGGTGGTTGGTTATGCGGGCGAGGAACTGGCTCCGGCCGCAACGTATCTCGCAGGCATGCTTTCCCGGGCTACCGGATACACCATCCAGACGGCAGCCGGAGAAGGCGATATCTGTCTGTCTCTCCAGCCGCAGTTGCCTTCGGGCGGTTATCAGCTGGAGGCTACCCGCAAGCAGGTGAATATTGCCGGTAACGGATATAGCGGAGTAATTGCCGGTATCGAGACCCTCCGCCAGTTGTTCCCTGCCGCCATTGAATCCAAGGAAGTGGTAGAGGGAGTCGACTGGGCGATTCCTTCCGTATCGGTAACCGATGCGCCTCATTATGAATGGCGCGGACTGATGCTGGATGTATCACGCCATTTTTATACGGTAGACGAGGTGAAGGAACTGCTGGACCTGATGGCATTGTACAAGATGAACAAGCTCCATTGGCACCTGACCGACGACCAGGGATGGCGTGTGGAAATCAAGCAATATCCGTTGCTCACAGAGAAGGGAGCCTGGCGTACCTTCAACGCTCACGACAGAAGTTGCATGGAAATGGCCGCAGCCAATGGCAATCCGGATTACCTGATTCCCGAAGATAAGCTCCGTATTGTGAAGGGAGATACCCTGTACGGCGGTTTCTATACCCAGGAAGACATCAAGGACGTCATAGCCTATGCTCAGGTTCGCAGCATCGATATCATTCCTGAAATCGATATGCCGGGCCATATGCTGGCAGCCGTAAGCAATTACGATGGAGTGTCCTGTTTCAAGGAAACCGGATGGGGCAGTATTTTCTCTTCTCCGGTATGTCCGGGAAAGGATTCTGCACTGGAATTCTGTAAGAATGTGTACCGTGAGATTATCGGACTGTTCCCTTATAAATACATACACATCGGTGGGGACGAAGTGGAAAAGACCAACTGGAAGAAATGTCCCGACTGTCAGAAGCGTATGCGTGCCAACGGTCTGAAGTCGGAAGAGGAACTGCAGTCGTGGTTCATTCATGAGATGGAACGTTTCTTCAATGAGAACGGCAAGGAAATGATCGGATGGGATGAAATCCTGGAAGGAGGACTTTCCAAGACGGCGACTGTCATGTGGTGGAGAAGCTGGGTAGGTGACGCTCCTGAAAAGACCACGAGCCAGGGCAATTCCATCATCTTTACGCCTAACTCATGTTTCTACCTGGATTATCAGCAGGATACCAAGTCTTTGCCGAATATCTATAATTTCGATCCTTCATCGGAAGTGGCTAGTGCTGAGGCTCAAAGTCTGATCAAGGGAGTACAGGGAAATATCTGGACCGAGTGGATTCCTTCACGGGAGCGGATGCAGTATATGGTGGTACCGCGTATGCAGGCCATTGCCGAACTGGGTTGGAGCCGTCCGGAGCGGAAGGACTGGGGGGATTTCTCACAGCGTCTGGTAGCTCACTTCGAACGGTTGAGCCGGATGGATGTCAATTACAGGGTGCCTGATCTGGAAGGTTTCTACAAGACGAATGCATTTATCAGTGAAGGCAAGGTGGAACTTTCCTGCATGGACCCGAACGTGAAAGTGCATTATACTACCGACGGTACGATGCCTACTCTTGATTCTCCGGAATATACGGGGGCCATTACCGTCACTGAGACCACCGACTTTAAGTTCCGTACTTTCCGTGCCAACGGTAAGCCGAGTGACGTATTTACGACACGATATGTGAAGAGCGATTATGCACCGGCTGTGCAGGCTGCTCCGAGTACTCCGGGACTGACGGCTGCATGGCATGATTTCAGAGGAAATAATTGTACCGATATCTCCAAGGCACCGAAGAAAGGGGTATATCCGATTGAAGATGTGAAGATACCTAAGGGGGTGAGCGGTAATATCGGTCTGGTGGTAACCGGATACTTCAATGCGCCGAAGAACGATATTTATACCTTTGTATTGCTTTCAGACGATGGAAGTACACTGGTGATTGACAAGGAAATGGTAGTGGACAATGACGGAGCACATTCTCCGCGTGAGATTGTGGGTCAGAAAGCCCTGGCGAAGGGATATCATCCGATGGAACTCCGCTATTTTGACTGCAACGGCGGTCTGCTGAGCCTGAAGGTTCTCGATAGCGAAGGTCATGAGATTCCTTTCACGCATCTCTATGCACATTGATGAACGTGCGATACTGAAAAGAGGCACTGCCTTTCCGCCGGGTAAGCGGCGGTGAGGCTGCCTCAAATAAAACCGGCCGGTTTCCCTGCAACATATGGAAAACCGGCCGGTTTGTTTTTTTGATATTCAGAGGTGTCTCAGAGGGATTCTGTCAGGCAGGTTGAGAGGAATGATCTTATCCCCGGCTCACCTGTTTGACTCCCTTCACTGTCTTGATTTTCTTGATCAGCGATTCCAGTTTGGACGTGTCATCCACCATTACCGTCAGCATGCCCGAGAACAGTCCGTCGTGCGAGTCTACGCTGATGGAGCGCAACTGGATGTTGTTTTCGTGGTTGATGATGGACGTGATATTGGTTACAATGCCGATGTCATCGTGTCCTACGATACGGAGGGTGATCGGGTACTGCTTTCCTTCGCTCTTTCCGGCCCAGCGAGCCCGGACGATGCGGTAAGGGAAACGGGCCTTCATGTCACGGGCATTCGGGCAGTCGCAACGGTGAATCTTGATACCTCCCGAAATTGTGACAAAGCCGAATACCTCGTCACCGTAGATCGGATTACAGCATTTGGCCAGATTGAAATCCAGTCCCTTCAGGTTCTGGTCGATGACCAGCACATCGTCTTTGTAGTAGTTCTTGGTATCCGACTGCTGCTGCATGTTGAAACCTTCGGCGCTGCGGTAGGTAATTTCCTCCCGCTGTTCGGTTTCCTTCCGCTGCATCTCCACATACCGGTCCATGACGACGTTGATGTCAATCGTCTCGTCCGCAATGCTCTGGTAGAAATCGGTCACCGTCTTGAAACCGGATTTCTTGATGAGGCGCATCAGGATGGCTTCATCGTACTCCAGTTTCCGGTTGCGGAACTTCCGCTCCAGTGTTTCCTTGGCAAATTCAGTCTGCCGTGCAGTAATTTCCTTCAGCGCCTGCCGGATTTTGGTACGTGCCTTCGAGGTAGTGACAAAATTCAGCCAGTCGCGTTTGGGCGTCTGCGTGCTCGATGTGGTGATTTCCACCTGGTCGCCACTGTTGAGCGGCTGCTTGAGCTGTACGTTCTTTCCGTTCACCCGGGCTCCGATGCACCGGCATCCCAGGTTCGAGTGAATGGTAAAGGCAAAGTCGAGCACCGTCGCTCCCTGCGGCAGTTTATAGAGATCTCCTTTCGGCGTAAATACGAATACTTCGTCCTTGTAGAGGTCGAGCTTGAACTGGTCCATGGCCTCCATGTCGGTATCGGCATTTTCCAGCGTCTCACGGATAGAGTTCAACCACTCGTCCAGTCCGCTTTCTCCCTTGATACCCTTGTATCTCCAGTGGGCAGCCAATCCCTTTTCGGCAATCTCATCCATCCGTTCCGTACGGATCTGCACCTCCACCCATTTGCCTTCAGGTCCCATGACGGTGATGTGCAGCGACTCATATCCGTTGCTCTTGGGCACCGACAGCCAGTCGCGCAGACGTTTCGGGTTGGGCAGGTACATGTCGGTGACCAGCGAATAAGCCTGCCAGCATTCCTGCTTTTCCTTCTCCAGCGGAGAGTCGAGGATGATACGTATCGCAAAGAGGTCGTACACTCCCTCGAACGGACAACCCTGCTTCTTCATTTTCTGGTAAATGGAGTGGATTGACTTCGTACGTCCCTTGATGTGGAACTTCAGTCCGCTTTCCTCCAGTTTCCGGCGAATCGGTTCGATGAATGCGTCAATGTAACGGTCGCGGGCCGCCTTTGTCGCATTCAGCTTTTCCTTGATGTGATAGTAGATATCGTGCTGAGTATATTTCAGGGAGAGGTCCTCCAGTTCCGATTTCAGTTTGTAAAGTCCCAGCTTGTGCGCCAGCGGAGCATACAGGTAAGCCGCCTCGTTGGCTACGTTCAGCTTCGCCTCCTCATTGGTACTGTCCTTTATCTGTCGCATCAGGTTGACGCGGTCGGCTATCATGATCAGGATTACCCGCATGTCTTCGGCAAACGAAAGCAGCAGGTTGCGGAAATTCTCCGATTCGATGGTCGGACTTTTTGAATAAAGTTCATTAATCTTTACCAGGCCGCGGATGATTCCTGCCACATCCTCGCCGTAAATCTGCTGGATAGTGTCGAGGGTGCAGAGATTATATTTTACCGATTCGTGCAGCATGATTCCCAAGATGGAAGCACGGCGCATCCCGATCTCTTCCGCTACAATCACAGCCGTCTGCATGTCCTTGATAATCGGATTCATGCCGAATGCGTTGCGTGGAATACTGTCTTCCGAAATGACCCTGATAAGATGCCTTTTCAGTTGGCTGCAATCGTCTTTCTGCAGCGTGTCTCCCGATAATTTTAATAGTCTCCGGTAAAGGGTGATTAGTTGTTTGTGTTCCTCGGGAGTGAAAAATCCTGTTTCTTCCATGACCTATAGTTTTGACTTTGATGGTAAAGATAGTTTTTTTCTGAGATTCATGGAATATTCTGATTGTTTTTTTTATATATTTGGAGCGTGAATTGACCTTAAAGCGAATATTTATTTCTTAAAATTAAAATAACATGTTAACACAAGAAGACAAAGAACTATTATTGAAAAAAGGAATTTCCGAAGCACAGATTGCAGAACAGCTGGCTTGCTTTGAAAAGGGATTTCCTTATCTGGAACTGTCGGCTGCGGCATCTGTGGAAAATGGGGGCATTCTGGTAGCTGACGCTGATTTGCAAGAAAAATATCTGAAAGCATGGGATGCTTACAAGGATGGCGACAAGAAGATTGTAAAATTCGTTCCTGCATCGGGAGCTGCCAGCCGTATGTTCAAGAACCTGTTTGAATTCCTGGGAGCTGATTACAGTGAACCGACTACTGATTTTGAAAAGAAATTTTTCAGCCGCGTTCATGACTTTGCTTTTTACGACGAACTGAATGAGGCTTGTATAAAGAATACCGGAAAGGACATTGATACGCTGATTGCGGAAAAGAATTACAAGGCTGTGGTAGCCAACCTGCTGGAGTCGGCCGGACTGAACTACGGTGCCTTGCCGAAGGGTCTGCTGAAGTTCCACCGCTACGAAGACGGAGTACGTACTCCGCTGGAAGAACACCTGGTAGAAGGTGCACTCTATGCAGCCGGAAAGACCGGTCAGGTAAATGTGCATTTTACCGTATCTACCGAACACCGTGCCTTGTTCCAGCAGCTGGTTGACGAAAAGGTGGCTGCTTATTCCAGCCGCTTCGGTGTGCAGTATCAGGTAAGCTTCTCTGAACAGAAGCCGAGTACGGATACCGTGGCTGCCGATATGGAAAACAAGCCTTTCCGCGACAACGGTAAACTGCTGTTCCGCCCGGGTGGTCACGGAGCGCTGATTGAAAACCTGAACGACCTGGATGCTGATATCGTATTTATCAAGAACATCGATAATGTAGTGCCCGACCGTCTGAAGGCAGATACGGTGACTTACAAAAAACTCCTGGCCGGTGCGCTGGTTACGCTCCAGAAGAAGGCATTCGAATACCTGGAACTGTTGGACAGCGGACATTACAGCCACGAACAGCTGGAAACAATCATCCGTTTCGTACAGCAGGATCTGCGTTGCCGCCGTGCAGACATCAAGAACCTTGAAGATGCAGACCTGGTAATCTATCTCCGCAAGAAACTGAACCGTCCGATGCGTGTATGCGGAATGGTGAAGAACGTGGGCGAACCGGGTGGTGGTCCGTTCCTGGCTTATAATCCTGACGGTACGGTTTCTCTCCAGATTCTGGAAAGCTCTCAGATTGACATGAAGGATCCTGAAAAGAAGGCCATGTTCGAAAAGGGTACTCACTTCAATCCGGTAGACCTGGTTTGTGCCGTACGCGACTATAAGGGCAACAAATTCAACCTGCTGAACTTTGTGGACAAGGCAACGGGATTCATTTCTTACAAGTCGAAGAACGGAAAAGACCTGAAAGCACTGGAACTTCCGGGACTGTGGAACGGTTCAATGAGCGACTGGAGTACGGTATTCGTAGAAGTGCCTCTCAGCACCTTCAATCCGGTGAAGACCGTCAACGACCTGTTGCGTGAACAGCATCAGTAAAAACATCCTCGGATAGATGGATTAAATGAATAAAGAAAGGGCTTGATGGCCGGATAGCAGGAGGCTTGTCCGGCTGTCAGGCCTTTTTTATGTACAACGGTTAAATTTAAATCTTTTATTTTATGAAATCACTGTATTCATTATTGATTTCCACGGCATTGGTTTCCTGCACTTCCAAGCCGGTTACGGCTCCCGAACCCATTCTGCCGGTTCCGGAGGCCAAACAGGTGGCGTGGCAGCAGATGGAGACTTATGCGTTCATTCATTTTGGACTGAATACTTTCAACGACCGTGAATGGGGCTATGGAGATACCGACCCGAAACTGTTTAATCCGAAAAAACTCGACTGTGAGCAGTGGGCCCGGACATTGGTACAGGCCGGCATGAAGGGGGTGATTCTGACGGCCAAGCATCACGATGGCTTCTGTCTGTGGCCTTTCGAAGGCACGGAGTACAGCGTGAAGAATTCTCCCTGGAAGGACGGTAAGGGAAATGTGGTGAAGGAATTGTCTGAGGCTTGTAAGAAATACGGACTGAAGTTTGCGGTGTACCTGTCGCCCTGGGACCGTCATCAGGCCAACTACGGTACGCCCGATTACTTGCCTTATTTCTATGCGCAGCTGCGAGACTTGCTGACGAACTATGGTCCGGTGTTTGAGGTGTGGTTCGACGGAGCCAACGGAGGCGACGGCTGGTATGGCGGGGCGAAGGATACCCGTACCATCGACCGGAAAAACTATTATAACTATCCTCGTATTTATGAGATGCTCGATTCCATCCAGCCTCAGGCCATTGTCTTTTCCGACGGCGGCCCGGGATGCCGCTGGGTGGGCAACGAGAAAGGCTTTGCCGGTGCCACCAACTGGTCTTTCCTGCGCAAGGGGGAGGTATATCCGGGATATCCCAATTATCCGGAATTGCAGTATGGACATGTCGACGGCAACCAGTGGGTGGCGGCCGAGTGTGATGTGTCCATTCGTCCGGGATGGTTCTATCATCCGGAGGAGGATGAGCGGGTGAAGACACCGGAACAGCTGGTCGACCTGTACTATCGCAGTGTGGGGCATAATGCTACGCTCCTGCTGAATTTCCCGGTCGACCGCGACGGACTGATTCATCCGGTGGATTCTGCCAATGCCGTAAAATTCCATGAGATTATCCGCCGCGACTTTGCTCACGACCTGGTGAAGGGAGTGGTGCCTGTCGTTTCCAACGAGCGGGGTGGGGCTTATGTGGCTGCTGCTCTGACCGACGGGGATTATGAGACGTTCTGGGCGACGGAAGACGGGGTGACGACTGCCGACATTGAGTTCCGCTTTGACGCTCCTCAGGCAGTCAACCGTATGTCGCTGCAGGAATACATTCCGTTGGGACAGCGTGTAAAATCCTTCGTGGTTGAATACCGTGAAGAGGGAGAATGGCTGCCTGTCCAGTTGAATGAGGAAACCACGACCATCGGCTACAAGCGTCTGCTCCGTTTCAAGGAGGTGACTACCGACGGACTCAGGGTACGGATTACGGATGCCCGGGGACCGGTTTGCCTGAGCAGCATCGGCGTGTACAGGGCTGAGGAACTGGGTGACAATCTGTATGTCAGTGAGATTCAGCATATCGAGGGCCTGCCCTTTACTCTCGTAGGAGCGGATGCGGCTGAGGCTGCCAAGGCTGCCGACCGGCAGGAGGAAACCACTTGTCTGGTGGAGGGCGACCGGGTTGTGATCGACTTGGGAAGTGAGCAGCAGGTGTCTTCGTTCTATTATCTTCCCGACCAGCAGGCACCGGGTAAGGGTGTCGTGTCCAACTATCAGTTGCTGGTAGGGGAGAGTGCCGACCAGTGTACTACGCTGGTGAAGGAAGGAGAGTTCTCGAACATCCAGAACAATCCGATTCTTCAGTCGGTTTTCTTCACTCCGGTCAAGACACGCTTCATCTGCCTGAAAGCCGTGCGGACGGTAGGAGGAGATGCAACTGTCGGCATCGGTGAGATTGCCTTGAAATAAGTATACAGAATTACATGCAAGAAAGGAGGGTTGCCTGCCGTGCGCAGGTTGCCCTCCTTATTCAAATACTTGAGATTACGATACCGATGAATGCGATTGTCTTTCATTCTCCCGTGGGAGATATTTATTTGTATGAGGAGAACCACTGTCTGGCGGCAGTCTCTCATACCCTTCTGAAGACCGATGCCTGCTGGCAGGAAACCCCGTTGCTGCGGGAAGCCGCCCGTCAGCTGGACGAGTATTTCAGGGGAAGCCGCCGTCAGTTTACGCTTCCTTTGCAGATGCACGGAACTCCCTTTCAATGTGCCGTGTGGCAGATGCTCCGGCAGATTCCTTACGGCGAGACCCGTTCGTACCGGGAGGTGGCCGTCGGAATCGGCAATCCGAAAGCCGTGCGGGCCGTCGGAATGGCCAACCACCGGAATCCGTTCTTGATCATCGTGCCTTGTCACCGGGTAATCGGCAGTGGGGGCAGTCTGACGGGATATGCCGCCGGACTGGATATGAAGCGCTTTCTGCTGCAGCTTGAAAGAGAGCATACGGAAACGTTTTTCCGCTTATCCGATTGAGCAGATGGGTTTCCGTCTGTCCCATACCTGCCAGTCGTCTATCTGGCGGATGATGCTTGAGATGGAGTCGCTGCACGATTCGGGATAATATACCGTGTAAGAGAACCACAGCTTCTGCTGGCGGACGAACTTGGTGTGATAGCGGTATCCGTCGACGGGGCTGCCTGCCTCGTCATAAAGCGGTCCGGACAGGATGAAGGAATCTCTCAGGGCCACCTGTTTCTCTGCACGGAGACGGCGGGCCATTTCTTCCATTTTACGCGCGGTCGGAATGATTTCGTTTTCTGTCTGTACATCACATTCAATGACCAGGTGGGCCGTATTGTGGTAGGTGAACCGGGCGAATCCTTTTCCCGTATCTTCCGGCATCTCTTCGTAGGTGAAGAGTTCGGGATAACGGACCGTATATCCGTAAAAATCGTTGCGGTAGGTTTTCAAAGGGGCATCTTCCACCAGTTCTTTCAGTACTTCCGGATAGGTGCGGAAACTCTGGTCCGGCTTGAGGAGGGTGAGTCCGGCTCCCAGCAGGATGAACCCGAATATAAAAGCCAACAGTGTACGCATATTCTTTCTTTTTATCAGTCGGTAAAAGCAGTGTCGTATGAAGGGTACGGCGTGTGCATCAGTGAGTAATCATTCTACTTACAAATATAAGCGATTCTGTGTTACGTTGAATATTCTGAAGGAGACTCTTTGCCGGATGGCTTTCTTTTTTTATCTTTAGGCAGAAGGTGACTTGATTATTTGCATTATGGGAACGTTAGGATGTATCAATGACATGCTTCGCCGTGACAAGGAGAACCGGGAACTGCGGCACAGAAGTCGGGAGCGGATGAAGGATACGCAGCTGCGCCTGACGCAGGTCCGGCGGGAGGAAGCCAACCCACGGCTGACTGCATCGCAGTTGGAGGAAATCATTTCGGAAACGCGTCACAAGGAGGTTGCCGACCGGAACCGCCTGTTCCGGGGGAAGGTGCTTTTCTATGGCTGCATCTGTCTGATCCCGCTCATAAGCGGTCTGCTCTGGCTGCTTCTGACCTGATCCGGGGGAGGCGGTTCTTGCAATGATTGAAAAAATAGGATGCAGCATCGCGTCGTACAACTGTCCGGGCTTCTGGGAAAAAGATTGTTTCTGTTCTCTCAGAAGCCCGGACAGTTTATGTTAAAGACATCCTTTGCTGGACGGTATCTCGTAATGATATACATCCCGACGGACTGCCTGTCGGATGCTTCGTGCCAGCGCCTTGAAAATGCCCTCAATCTTATGATGCTCGTTTTCTCCTTCGGCACGGATGTTCAGGTTCATGCGGGCGGCATCGCTCAGCGATTTGAAAAAATGGAGGAACATTTCTGTCGGCATGTCTCCGATGCGTTCCCTTTTGAAGGTGGCATCCCATACCAGACAGGGACGTCCCCCGAAGTCGAGTGCCACCTGGCACAGACAGTCGTCCATCGGGAGGCAGAAGCCGTAGCGCTCGATCCCCCGCTTGTCGCCAAGTGCCCGGTACAGACATTCCCCGAGTGCCAGGGCCGTATCTTCGATGGTGTGATGCTCGTCCACCTGCAGGTCGCCCTTGACACGGATTTCCAGGTCGATACCGCCGTGTCTGGCAATCTGTTCCAGCATGTGGTTGAAGAATCCCAGTCCCGTTTCAATCCGGCTCTGTCCGCTTCCGTCCAGGTTCAGACGGACGTATATATCCGTTTCATGGGTGGTGCGTCTGACCTCTGCCGTCCGTTCTCCGGCAAAAAGAAATTCCGCAATCCGGTCCCAGTCGGTCGTAGCCAGTACACAGACCTCCTCGAGGGGACTGCCTGCCACCAGCGCCTTGTCTTCCTGCAGCAGGATGGCCTTGCACCCCAGGTTCCGTGCCAGTTCCACATCCGTGCGCCGGTCGCCGATGACGAAACTTCCCGGCAGGTCGTATGCCTCGTTGTTCAGGTAATGTGTCAGCATGCCGGTCCCCGGTTTGCGGGTAGGAGCCCCGTCCTCCGGAAAACTCCGGTCGATCAGTACCTCGTCGAAGGTCACCCCTTCGTTCTCGAAACTTTTCAGAATCAGCTGGTGCACCGGCCAGAAGGTCTCTTCCGGAAACGACGCCGTACCCAGGCCGTCCTGGTTGGTGACCATGACAAAGTCGAAATCCAGGTTCTTGCGGATAAAGTACAGGTTGCGGAATATCTTGGGATAAAACTCCAGTTTCTCAAAACTGTCCAGCTGATAGTCAACCGGTGGTTCGATGACCAGAGTACCGTCGCGGTCGATGAATAAAACTTTCTTTTTCATGAGTTTCTTTTTCGTGTGACATCATTCTTTCATTGAATCCCCTGCAGGGCATTGAGCAGGGTGTCGTTCTCGGGGCGCGTACCCACCGTAATGCGCAGGCAGTTCTGGCAGAGCGCCACATGACTGCGGTTGCGGACGATGATTCCCTTGTCGACCAGATACTCATAGATACGGGGAGCATCCGATACCCTTGCCAGGAAGAAGTTGGCATCCGTAGGATAAATCTTCCAGCAGCAGGGAAGCTTTGCAAAGGCAGCCATCAGCCGTGTCCGTTCTTCGAGCAGGGAGGCCACCCACCGCTGCACCTCGTAGTTGCGCTGCATCATCTGAAGGGCTTCCTGCTGGGTCAGCCGGTTCACATTATACGGATATTTGATTTTGTTCAGCACCTGCACGATTTCCGGAGAGGCAAAGGCCATTCCCAGACGGATGCCTGCACAGCCCCATGCCTTGGAGAAGGTCTGCAGTACCACCAGATTCGGAAACTCCTCCAGTCTTCCCAGCAGCGAAGGCTCGGTAGCGAAGTCGATGTACGCCTCGTCCACGATGACCAGTCCCCCGAACTCCCTCAATACCGTTTCAATTTCATGACGGTTCAGGCAGTTCCCCGTGGGGTTGTTGGGCGAGCAGAGAAAAATCAGTTTGGTATTTTCATCGGTGGCAGCCAGCAGTTCACTGGCACTAAACTGGAAGTGGTGGTCGAGCAGCACCTTCCGGTAGGCCACGTCGTTGACATTGGCACATACCTGGTACATGCCATAAGTCGGCTCGATGGCCACCACATTGTCCACCCCCGGACGGCAGAACGCCCGGAACGGCAGGTCGATGGCCTCGTCGCTTCCGTTCCCCAGGAAAATCTGTTCGGGCTGCACCTTCTTCTCCTTGGCAATCAGGTGCTTCAGGTCCCGCTGCAGGGGGTCCGGATAACGGTTGTTCGGAATATTATACGGGTTTTCATTGGCGTCCAGGAACACCGAAGCCTCTTTCCCCTGATATTCATCACGGGCAGAAGAATAAGGCTTCAGTTCCCAGATATTCGGCCGGATCAATTCTTTTAACGGTTTCATAATGTCTTGCGTGTTTATTGTTGAGTTAGCCGGACGGTGACCGCATTCTTGTGGGCGTCCAGGTGTTCGTTGGCTGCCATGACCTGAATGGCCGGTCCGATGGTGCGGATGCCTTCACGGGTGATTTCCTGGAAAGTAATCTTGCGGATGAAGCTGTCGAGGCTGACCCCGCTGTAGGCCTTGGCATAGCCGTTGGTAGGCAGGGTATGATTGGTGCCCGAAGCATAGTCGCCTGCACTTTCCGGAGCGTACGGACCCAGGAAGACAGAGCCGGCATTGACAATCCGTGCGGCAATCTCGCAGTAGTCCTGTGTCTGGATGATGAGGTGCTCGGGGGCGTATTCATTGACCATGTCCACGGCTTCCTGCATGTCCTTTACCAGGATCAGCCGGCTGGCTTCCAGCGAGCGGCTGGCCAGCTCCTTGCGGGGAAGTGCTTCCAGCTGCTTCTGCGTTTCGGCAGCGACTGCCTCGAGCAAGGTTTCGGAGGTAGTGATCAGGATAGCCTGACTGTCGGCCCCGTGTTCGGCCTGTGACAGCAGGTCGGAGGCCACAAATACCGGATTGGCTTCTCCGTCGGCCAGTACGGCGACTTCCGAAGGGCCTGCCGGCATGTCGATGGCCACATCCTGCTGTGCCACCAGCTGTTTGGCAGCCGTCACGTACTGGTTGCCCGGACCGAAAATCTTGTAGACCTTCGGAACGCTGCTGGTACCGTAGGCTATGGCTCCGATGGCCTGTACCCCTCCTGCCTTGAACACCCGGTTGACTCCCGCCTGACGGGCAGCATACAGGATGGCCGGATGGATTTTCCCGCTCCGGTCGGGAGGCGTACAGAGGATGATTTCCTTGCATCCGGCAATCTGTGCCGGAGCCGCCAGCATCAGTACGGTAGAGAAGAGTGGAGCCGTACCTCCCGGCACATACAGTCCCACGCGTTCGATGGGGACCGCTTTCTGCCAGCAGGTGATACCGGGGAGGGTCTCGACTTTCTTGCCTTCGAACTTCTGGGCGCTGTGAAAGGTCCGGATGTTGTTCAGGGCCAGCAAGATGGCCGCCTTCAGTTCGATGCTGACTGCCTTCTCGGCTTCTTCAAACTCTTTCTCGCTGACTGCCAGCGACTCCAGTCTGACGCCGTCGAACTTCTCTTCGTATGCCTTTACCGCATAGTCGCCCTGAGTGCGGACTTCTTCCAGTATGGCGGATACGCTTTCTTTCAGTGAAGCAGTGTTCAGGGTATTTCGTTTCAGCAGTGTTCCCCATTCGCTGCGTGAAGGATATTTTGAGATATACATAGTGATTGATTTTTGGTGTTTGCTTAATGGATAATGAAGACTCTTTGCAATGAGGCGGTCCGTCCGGAAATTCTCTTCGGTGTGTCTGCACACGCATCGTTTTCCGTGGTGAGAAAGCTCGTCGTCTTTTGGGAAAAGCTCGCGGTGTTTTTGGGAAAACCCCGCGGGCTTTTGCCGCACGCATCATTATGTGTTCCGCTACCGGCGGTGATGGGTGGCAGCACCAATGACGGCTTGCCGGCTCCTCCCTTTGCTGAGGTTTGTCCGCCTCCTTACAGAATCATCTTCTCGATGGGCAGCACCAGGATACCCTGTGCCCCAAGTGCCTTCAGTTTGCCGATGATTTCCCAGAAACATTTCTGGTCGAGCACCGTATGTACGCTGCTCCATCCTTCTGTGGCCAGCGGCATGATGGTCGGACTCTTGATACCGGGAAGCACTTCAGTAATTTCCTTCAGCCGGTCGGTAGGGACGTTCATCAGGACGTATTTCTTGTCCTCGGCAGCCTTGACAGCCTCGATGCGGAAGATCAGTTCGTCCAGGATGGCCCGCTTCTCCGCACTGAGGTTGGGTGTACCGATGAGTACGGCCTCGCTCTGCATCACCGTCTCCACTTCCTTCAGGTTGTTGCTGACAAGGGTGGAACCCGAACTCACGATGTCGAAGATGGCGTCGGCCAGTCCGATACCGGGAGCAATCTCCACCGAACCGGTAATGACATGTATCTCTGCCTGCACCTGCTGGCGGTCCAGAAAATCCTGCAGGATGCCCGGATACGAGGTGGCGATTTTCTTTCCGTTCAGCCACTGTACTCCGGGGTATTCGTGTTCCTTGGGCACGGCAATCGAGAGCCGGCACTTGCTGAATCCGAGGCGGTAGAGAATCTCGGCAGTTTCCTTGCGTTCCACAAATTCATTCTCTCCCACGATTCCCAGGTCGGCCACTCCGCCGGCTACGCTTTGGGGAATGTCATCGTCGCGGAGGAAGAGAATTTCCACCGGAAAATTGCTGGCTTGGGTGAGCAGCGTCCTTTTGGAAGTCGACAACTTGATGTCGGCTTCGGCTAACAGGGCCATTGTGTCTTCATATAATCGCCCTTTCGACTGTACGGCTATTCTTATCATATGTATGTTGTAGTTTGTATCTACGAAAAAGGCTTACCGTGTACTGTCTACGGTAAGCCTTTTTCTTCGACGGGTGTAACCATACGCTTCACTACCTACCGTTGTATGCGTTAGGATGACGATGCAGGTGGTGTGTAGCGCTAATATTCATATTCTTTGTCTTTGCTTTTTTGTTTTCGTTTTTGGCAAATTTATATGATTGGTTTGTTATTTCCAAACTTTTATCATGAAAAGTTTTGTTTTGCTTTTATTTTGATAGCGGAGATTCCCCGTCTGCGGCAACTTCCGGTTCGCCTTCGGCCAGGCATCCGTGGAAGTGCATCTCCTGCCGGGCTTTTTCCTTGGAAAAGGCAAAGTACGTGCAGACAGCCTGTGTGCAGCATTCGCCCGCCTCGTTGTACAGGGCAGCGTCGATGATGACAATGTTGCGCTTCTGTTCGCGGATGGAAGCCCGGAGCGTCAGCCGGCCGCCCTGGGTGGAAACCGGTTTCAGGTAACGGGTCTCCATCTTGCTGGTCACGCCGGTGGTCTGCAGTTTCCGGATGATGACCCATCCGCAGATCTCATCGAGCAGTACGGCCTGGATGCCTCCGTGAAGGGTATGCAGCCATCCTTGGTACTTTTCTTCCGGTTGCCAGTAACTGACAATCTCGTCGCCGTCTTCATAGAAATCCATTTTCAGGCCCGACGGATTCTGAGGGGCACATCCGAAGCAGAAATAACCTTCCACTCCTTCCCAGGGATTGAGTATTTTTTTCATATGCCGGAAAAACTTGGAGGGTTAGCATTCATAGTCGGTGCAGGCACGGTCGGCTTTCACCTCTTTGATGATGCCGGCTGCGGCTACGTGAGCGGGATGTACCGCGTAGGCTTTTACGTCGTCCAAACTGTCGAATTCGCTTTCCAGGCAGATGTCCCATTTTTCATCGGGGTTGAGGTTGAGGCCCACAAAGATGCGGCGGATAAAGGATATCTGGGCAGGAAGCGCCTCGATGGCTGCCTTGAAACGGTTCATGATGCATTTTTTTTCTTCTTCCGGAAGATTTTCTTTTAACTTGAATAAAACAATGTGCTTGACCATAGTTGTTTTTTTATTAAAAATCGTAATTTTGTAATATTGCAAATGTATAACTAATTATTGAAAAAAACACATGATTATTATTGGAATTGCAGGAGGTACAGGCTCCGGTAAAACAACTGTGGTGAAAAGTATCGTAGAAAGTCTGAAAGCAGATGAGGTAGCCATACTTCCTTTGGATTCTTATTATAAGGACAGCAGTCATGTTCCGGTGGAGGAGCGGCAGAACATTAATTTTGATCACCCCAATGCTTTCGACTGGAAGCTGTTGTCGGAACATGTGGAAATGTTGCGTGAGGGAAAGGCCATCGAACAGCCGATTTATTCGTACCTGACTTGTACGCGGCAGGCAGAGACGGTGCATGTGGAACCGCGCAAGGTGGTGATCATCGAGGGAATCCTGGCCTTGAGCGACAAGCGTCTGTGTCGGCAAATGGACCTGAAGATTTTTGTGGATGCCGATCCCGACGAACGTCTGATCCGTGTCATCCAGCGCGACGTGATGGAGCGCGGACGTACGGCCGAAGCGGTGATGGACCGTTATGTGAAGGTGCTGAAGCCTATGCACCTGGAGTTCATTGAACCGGCCAAGCGGTATGCCGACCTGATTGTGCCGCAGGGGGGACACAACCGGAAGGCGATTGAGATTCTGAAGATGTATATCGAAAAGATTGTGGGACGATGAACGGAATCCGTCTGACGCTTTTCTTCTGCCTGGTGGTGGTGCTGTGCGCCTGTGGGGGAGGAAGGCATTCGGAGGAGTCGTACGACGATTTGCCGGAAATCAGGGAGCGGGGAGAGCTGGTGGTGCTGACGCTGAACAGTTCGACTTCGTACTTTGATTACCGCGGGGAGCCTATGGGCTTTCAGTATGAACTGGCTGAGCAGTTTGCGCATTTCATGGACCTTAAACTGAAGTTGAAGGTCATGAATAATGCGACGGAGATGGTGGCTGCCCTGCTTCGGGGAGAGGGCGACCTGATTGCCTATAACCTGAATATGACCAACAGCTGGAAGGACAGTCTGATTTACTGCGGCGAGGAGAGCATCACGCATCAGGTACTGGTGCAGCGGAAGGGCAAAAACGCGCTGAAGGATGTGACGCAGCTGCTGGGAAAGGAGGTCTATGTATTGCCCGGAAAGTATCAGGAACGGCTGGAGAACCTGGATCAGGAACTCGGAGGGGGGATTGAGATCCGGGAACTGGTGACTGATACGCTGACGGTGGAAAACCTGATTTCGTGGGTGGCCGACGGGAAGATTGACTATACGGTGGCTTCGAACGATGTGGCCCGTATCAACCGGACGTATTATGCGAACCTGGATATCGACCTGGTGCTCAGTTTCGACCAGCGGTCGTCGTGGGCGGTGCGCAAGACTTCTCCCTTGCTGGCGGAAGCGGCCGACCGGTGGCACAGGGAAAATATCAATTCGCCGGAATTCAAGGCAAGCGCGAAGCGTTATTTCGAACTGAACAAGCGTCCGGCGCATGCTTCCATCCTTTCGGTGAAGGATGGCAAGATTTCGCATTACGATGAACTGTTCCGTAAGTATGCGAAGCTTATCGGATGGGACTGGCGCCTGCTGGCCTCACTGGCATATACGGAGTCGAACTTTGATCCGTATGTGGTGTCGTGGGCCGGGGCAAGGGGACTGATGCAGCTGATGCCGGCTACGGCACGCAACCTGGGGGTTCCTCCGGGCAAGGAGGCCGATCCGGAGGAGAGTATCAAGGCGGGTGTGAAATATATCGAGCGGCTGCAGAAGACTTTCAGCAAGGTGAAGGACGAGGAAGAGCGTGTGAAGTTCGTGCTGGCGGCGTATAATGCCGGAGTGGGGCACGTGACGGATGCGATGGCGCTGGCCGAGAAGTACGGTAAAAATCCTTATCGCTGGGATCATCAGGTGGATCACTATCTGCTGCTGAAGAGCAGTGAGGAGTATTATCAGGACCCGGTGTGCAAGAACGGATATTTCCGGGGAATCGAGACGTATAATTTTGTCCGGAGCGTACTGGAGCGGGCGGCTCTGTACCGGAAGAAAATCAAGGGATAAGACCGTAGCGGCGGAAGGCCGGCGGACAGAAAAAGACACGGCTGCATGGCGGATTCCGGTTTCCCGGAATGGCGATGCAGCCGATTACATGAAAATGAATATGCTTATTATTTGAACAACTCAATAATCTTGTTTAATTCTCTGACGTTGATGACACCGCTCTGTCTCCACAGCTGTTTCCCGTTTTTGAAAATCATCAGGGTGGGAACGGTACTGACGGTGTAGTGACGTGCCAGCTGGGGGTTCTTGTCGATATCGACCTTGATGATACGCAGGGCATCACCTTGGATTTCCTTTACTTTTTTCAAGACTGCCGACATGGTATTGCAGGGAGCACACCATTCCGCAAAGATATCCACAAGCACGGGAGTGGGAGAGCAGATCAGATCAGAGAAGTTTTCCATTGTTTTCTATTTATACTTTTTCATATATATAAACAATTGAAAACGCAGGTTTGTTCAGAAAAAAGATAAAAAAAACTGCCCGAAAAGGCAGTTTTTATAAGTATATGTCGCTAAAAAAGAGAATTTTAGTAACTTCGTTATTTCCGGATAGGATTATTTTTTAGCAGCCGGAGTATAACGTGCGTTCAGTCCTTCTACAATTTCAGAAGTGATGTTGAAGGCCTGGTCAGCGTACAGCAGGTTGTCGAAACCGGTGTTGCTGATGATCAGGCTGTAGCCTTTGTCCTCATTGTAGATTTTCAGGAATGAGTTGATAGAGTCACGCAACTGAAGGCTGTTCTTCTGGTTTTCAGTCTGCAGCTCGCTGGTCAGTTTTTCCTGCAACTGCTGCAAGTCGCGCTGCTTCTGGGCAATTCTCATGTTTTCCTGTTCAGCACGTTCTCTGCTGGCAAATCCGTTGTTTTCCAGTTTACGCTGGAATTCTCTCATTTCCTTGTCGAGTTCTTTGGCTTTTTCGTTCAAGGTAGTACGGATGTTCTCTTCTTTCTGGATCATCATTTCGTTCAAATCGTTCCAGAAGCGGTATTTCGTAAGCAGAGAGTCGATCTCTACATAAGCGATTTTCATGTTAACCGGACCACCGACAGCGGCAGGAGCTGCATTGGAAGATTCGTTTGTTTTGTTTTCAGTACATTGTGCAAACATCAGTACCATAGCCAGTGCCAAGAATCCATTCAGGATGTACTTCATTCTTCTCATAATAGTTTTCTATCTTAATTAGTTAATTTTTAATTATTCGTTGGTTTCACTTCGTTCTGCAATGGCATGAGGGTTACGCTTCTGGGCGTCACGGTCCTGCGATTGCACACATCCGATACCTCTTTGCCGCATGGCTTTGCTTCCGCTTACGTGTGTATTGGGGAAACGTCCGTTTTTCACGAAAAGTATCTTTATAGATAATAGTGCTATGCAGATAGCAACTATTAACATAGTTATAAGGATAGTCTTAAGCATTTCTATTAAATTTGTGGTGCAAATATATAGTTTTTGTCAGCGATATAGCCTTTTCTAGGGGGAAAAAAGCGGGGTATTACTCGCTTTCATGCTGTTTTTAACTTATTTTTGCAACTTGTCATTAACTAAAAAACGAAAGGTTGGATATTTTATGGAAAAAAAAGATTTGAAACCGGCCATCCTGTTCCGGTATTTTGAAGAAATCTGTCAGGTACCCCGTCCTTCGAAAAAGGAGGAGAAGATCCGGGCTTATCTGGTGAATTTTGCGGAAACAAGAGGACTTGAGTATAAGGTGGATGAGGCAGGAAACGTATTGATTGTAAAACCTGCGACTCCGGGCAAGGAGCATTTGAAGACAGTGATTCTGCAGTCGCATATGGATATGGTCTGCGAAAAGAATAAGGATACGGAACACGATTTTGAGAAGGATCCGATTCAGACGTATGTCGACGGAGAATGGCTCAAGGCAAAGGGTACTACGCTGGGTGCCGACAATGGTATCGGTATGGCGGCCGAACTGGCGGTGCTGGCTTCGGACGATGTGGAGCACGGACCTTTGCAGTGTCTGTTTACGGTGGATGAGGAAACGGGCTTGACCGGTGCGTTTGCACTGAAAGAAGGTTTCATGGATGGAGATATCCTGATTAATCTGGATTCGGAAGACGACGGAGAACTCTTTATCGGTTGTGCCGGAGGTGCGGGAACTACTGCGGTATATCCTTGTCCGATGGTAGCGGCTCCAGAAGGTTATTTCTTTTTCCGTGTGGCAGTGAAGGGGCTGACCGGCGGTCACTCGGGAGATGACATCAACAAGAACCGTGCGAATGCGAACAAGTTGCTGAACCGTTACCTGATGCGTCTCTTGAACCGGGGCGACCTGCGTCTGTGTGAGATTGACGGCGGTAACCTGCACAATGCCATTCCGCGTGAGGCGTATGCCGTATGTGCGGTGCCGATGTCTGAAAAAGAGGCTGTGCGCGTGGAACTGAATGTGTTCCAGGCAGAGCTGGAGAATGAGTATGCGGTGACAGAGCCCAACTTGCTGCTGGAACTGGAATCTGAGACGGCACGTGCGGAGGTGATGGAACTGGAAGCGATGAAGCGTTTCCTGCATTCTATCTATGCGGTGCATCACGGGGTATATGCGATGAGTCAGGATATTCCGGGATTGGTGGAGACTTCTTCCAACCTGGCTTCCATCAAGCAGCGTGACGGTAAGATTGTGGTAGGTACCAGTCAGCGCAGTTCCATCCTGTCTTCGCGCAAGGACATGTCTCAGATGGTTCGTTCGGCCTTCATTCTGGGTGGAGCGGAAGTGACTACGGGTGACGGATATCCGGGCTGGAAACCGAATCCGGATTCTGCTATCCTGAAGGTGGCTGCCGAAAGCTATGAACGCCTGTTCGGAGAAAAACCGAAGGTAAAGGCCATCCATGCGGGACTCGAATGCGGATTGTTCCTCGAAAAGTATCCGTCGCTGGATATGGTTTCTTTCGGACCGACACTGCGCGGGGTACACTCTCCGGATGAGCGGATGCTGATTCCAACTGTCGATAAGTTCTGGAAGCATCTGCTGGATGTACTGGCACATATTCCTGCCCAGGCATGAGCCGCTGGTGGATCACGATATTGCTAGGAATTTGGGTTTGTTGCGCTTGCCGGGAAGGGGTGGCGCAACAAACCTTTCGTGTAATGGAGTATAACGTAGAAAACTTGTTTGACTGTCGTCATGATTCGCTCAAGCACGACGGGGAGTTCTTGCCCGGAGGGGTAAGAGGATGGAATTATCACCGCTTCCAGCATAAGTTGAATGCCATTGCGAAGGTGATACTGGCGGCTTCTGCCGGTCAGGTGCCCGATGTGGTGGGACTGTGTGAGGTGGAGAATGACTATTGCCTGGAGAGGCTTGTGAAACATTCTCCGTTGCGGGAAGCAAAGTATCGGTACGTCATGACCCGGTCGGAGGACGCGAGGGGGATTGATGTGGCGGTGCTGTATCAGCCGCATACTTTCAGACTGATTACGTCGCAGCCTGTGCGGATTCCGCTGAATAAGGAGATCGGCAACCGGCCGACGCGCGACATCCTGCATGTGTCCGGAAAGGTGGTATCGGGGGATACGCTGGACATTCTGATGTGTCATATGCCTTCCCGGGCAGGAGGAAAGCAGCAGAGTGAGCCTTACCGGCTGTGGGCTGCAGAATGCCTGAAGCGGGTGGCGGATTCGTTGTCTACGGTGCGTGCCTGTCCTTATCTTGTCATCATGGGTGATTTTAATGATTATCCGTCCGACCGCTCTATCCGGGAGGTGCTGGGAGCTGTACGTCCTGGCTCGTCTGTTTCTCCCGATGCGCTGTATAACCTGATGGACGGCAGGCCTCGGGGAACGTATCGGCATCGGGGAGAGTGGGGCGTGTTGGACCAGTTGATTGTGAGCGGTACCTTGTTGGAGGGTAAGCGTAATCTCCATACTTCCTACGAGCAGGCCGGTATACTGGAGTTTCCTTTCTTGCTTCAGCCGGATGAAACCTATGGGGGAATGAAGCCCTTCCGGACGTACCGGGGAATGAGGTATCAGGGAGGGTACAGTGATCATCTGCCGGTGTTCATGGATATCACTTTGCCGGATTTCTGATGTGTTTCCGGGTTTCAATAAATATCTCTGAGTCTCACGATGTTTCTTGCCGGTTTTCTGAAAACCGGCTTTCTTGCCTGTAGTTTCCTTTCTTGTATTTCGGTATGTATTCTCTGTAAAAACTTGTAGTACAGGTATTTCGTATTTCTTTTTTGCCTGTGTTCCGAAGCCGTCTTCCCATTATTCCCAGGCATTTTCTTTGTTAAATAATATAAAATTATAGTACCTTGTAATGCAAGGTATTTATATAATGCATATATTTGTGCCATACAAATAACATGACAGATGAATGTAGACAATGTAAAATCACAAATGCGCAAGGGGATGCTTGAATATTGCATTCTGTTGTTGCTTCACAGGGAGCCGTCTTATGCTTCGGACATCATACTGAATCTGAAGGAGGCAAGGCTGATTGTGGTAGAGGGAACACTTTACCCGTTGTTGACCCGTTTGAAAAACGATGACTTGTTGTCTTATGAGTGGGTGGAATCGACACAGGGACCTCCCCGCAAGTATTATCGGCTGACAGAGAAGGGAGAGGCATTTCTGGCGGAACTGGAGTTGGCCTGGGATGAACTCTCGGATACGGTAAATCATTTAAGAACGAAACTATTAATTGTAAAATCACATGAAGAAAACACTGACTGTTAACTTGGGAGGAACGGTTTATCACATAGATGAGGATGCTTATAAACTGCTGGATAATTACCTGAACGATTTGAGATGTCATTTCGGCAAGAGCACGGATGCGGAGGAAATCGTGCAGGACATGGAAACCCGGATTGCGGAACTGTTTAATGAATATATCAAGGACGGACGTCAGGTGATTACGCTGCACGAAGTGGAGGAGGTCATCGCGCGGATGGGTAATCCGGAAGAGTTGAACGACGGTATGGGAGAAGAGTATACTGCCGAGAATAAAGGGAGCGAAACTGTTACCGAGAAGAAGATACACCGTCTGTTCCGAAATCCGGACGACCGTATCCTGGGAGGTGTGCTTTCCGGACTCTCTTCGTATTTGGGTTGGGACGTGACCTGGCTCCGTATCGGAGTGCTGGTTGTCGGATTTTTTGTACATGCCCTGATTCTGTTTTATCTGATTGCATGGATCATCATTCCGCTGGCACGCACGGCTACGGAGAAGTTGCAGATGAGGGGAGAGGCCATCAATGTAGAGAATATCGGACGTACGGTGACCGATGGCTTTGAGAAAGTCAATGAATATGTACATTCCGAGGAGTCACGTTCGGTGCTTCACCGTATCGGAAGTGGAATTGTGGCAGTAGCCGGTTTTGTCATTAAGGTGTGCCTGGTAATTCTGGCTATTGTCTGTGCGCCGGCCTTGCTGATCTGTCTGGTGGTTCTGGGAGCTTTCCTGATGGTGGCAAGCGGACTGATTACTGCCATTCCGGCCATTTTTTACCATATTCAGCCTGAAATCGACTGGTCACTGGTGACGGCTAATCCGTGGGCGGCAACCGGTTTCTCCATCTGCGGACTGTTGGCGGTAGGTATTCCGGTTGTCGGTTTGCTGCAGCTGGTGATGCAGAGCTTCAAAGTATGGACTCCGATGTCGACTACTACCAAGGTGGTACTGATCATGCTCTGGCTATTGTCGATTGTAATCGGCTTCTGCCTGTTCCTGGAAATACCGTTTGCTTATTATTGGTAACTTTTTCATTGTAATATTTTAGTGGGTGTCCGGGCCTTTGCGGTCCGGGCACTTTTATTTTTTATTGAGGTTAATCTTTTTCTGAGGCGGATTTTGCACAGACTTTGGCTCCTTGAACCAAATAAAATCATTATATTTGCGGAAAGAAGTATAAACTTTTAAGTAACTATGACTAAAAAAATACTTTTGCTGGGTTCCGGCGAGTTAGGTAAAGAATTCACGATTGCTGCACAGCGTCTCGGACAGTATGTAATCGCATGTGATTCTTATGAAAAAGCTCCGGCCATGCAGGTGGCGGATGCTTGTGAAGTATTCAATATGCTTGATGGCGATGCGTTGGATCACGTAGTTGAAAAATACCATCCGGATATCATCGTTCCGGAAATTGAAGCTATCCGCACGGAGCGTCTGTATCATTTGGAAAAGGAAGGCATTCAGGTTGTACCGAGTGCTCGTGCCGTAAATTATACAATGAACCGTAAGGCCATCCGTGATTTGGCTGCCAAGGAATTGGGCTTGAAGACTGCCAAGTATTTTTATGCGACTTCATTTGAAGAACTGAAGGAAGCTGCGGAGAAAATCGGATATCCGTGTGTAATCAAGCCGCTGATGTCTTCATCAGGAAAAGGCCAGTCGGTTGCGAACGGTCCGGAAGACCTGGAATATTCATGGAGCTACGGTTGCGAAGGCAGTCGCGGAGACATCAAGGAACTGATTGTAGAGGAATTTATCAAGTTCGACAGCGAAATTACCCTGCTGACCGTTACTCAGAAGAACGGTCCGACACTGTTCTGCCCGCCGATCGGTCATGTACAGAAGGGAGGCGATTACCGTGAGAGCTTCCAGCCTGCACGGATTGCTCCGGAACATCTGGCTGAGGCACAGCGGATGGCTGCGAAGGTGACAGAGGCTTTGACCGGAGCCGGCTTGTGGGGAGTTGAGTTCTTCCTGAGCCACGAGAATGGAGTCTATTTCTCTGAACTTTCTCCTCGTCCTCATGATACAGGTATGGTAACTTTGGCCAATACGCAGAACCTGAACGAGTTTGAACTTCATCTGTATGCAGTGCTGGGATTGCCGATTCCGGGTATCACACAGGAACATATCGGAGTAAGTGCCGTAGTGCTGTCACCGATTGCCAGCAAGGCTGCTCCTCAATATCGTGGACTGGAAGAGGTTTGCTCACAGCCTAATACATACCTTCGTATCTTTGGAAAACCATTTACGAAACTGAACCGTCGTATGGGTGTGGTAGTCTGCTACGACAAGAATGACGGTGACCTCGAGGCTTTGCGTGAGAAATGCAAGGCTCTGGCTGCGAAGGTAGAAGTGTATTGATATAGGAAAATAATTCCAAATATTTTTGAAGGTGTATGGAACTCTTTTAAAGAGAGGGTCATACACCTTTCTTATTGTTCTTTCTTATTGTTCTTTCTTATTGTTCTTTCTTATTGCTTTTCCTTTATTGCTCTTCTTTTATTGTTTTCCTTTTATAGTTTGGTTACCTCTTCGTCCGTTTGGCTTGTCTGGAGGTATGATGAGCGTAGAGCGCATCTCCATAAGAGGGGATATGCTGCACGCCGATGACACCTTTTTTCTACGGAAAGGCAATAAAAATCCCCTTATTTCATTCCTTTCCTAGGGAAAGGACAGAAATAAGGGGAAAAGAGAATGGATTTGATGATTAGCAAAGTTTGCGTGAACCGTCACTGATTACCACGTCGTAAACCTTCGGGCTGCGACCGAATTTTTCAGTGAAGCGTTCCTTGGCAGTAGTAACGAATGTTTCATACAGTTCGTTCTTTACCAGGTTGATGGTACATCCGCCGAATCCACCGCCCATTACGCGTGAACCGGTTACACCACAGTCGAATGCAATGTCGTTCAGGAAGTCGAGCTCTTCGCAGCTTACTTCGTACAGCTTGCTCATGCCATAGTGTGTCTCGTACATCTTCTGTCCTACAGTTTCATAGTCACCGCGTTCCAATGCATCGCAGACATCCAATACACGCTGGATTTCTTCGATTACATATTCAGCACGTTTGTAGTCTTCTTCGCTGACATGCTCTTTTACTTCATTCAGCATATCCATGTTGCAGTCGCGCAGGAATTCTACTTCCGGATGATTCTTCTTGATGACAGCCACTACGTTTTCGCAGCTCTGACGGCGTTTGTTGTATGCAGAAGAAGCCAGTTCATGTTTAACTACTGAGTCAATCAGTACCAGACGGTAGCCTTCCGGATTGAATGGGAAGTACTGATATTCCAGTGAACGGCAGTCCAGACGGATCAGGTGTCCTTCTTTTCCGAATACAGAAGCAAACTGGTCCATGATACCGCAATTTACACCGCAATAGTTGTGTTCTGTAGCCTGACCCACCTTAGCCAGTTCGAATTTATCGATTTTGTTGTCTCCGAACAAGTCGTTCAACGCATATGCATAAGTCGACTCCAGTGCAGCAGAAGAAGACATACCTGCTCCCAGGGGAACATCACCTGCAAAAGCAGTATTAAAGCCTTTTACATCTACTCCTCGCTTGATCATTTCACGGCAAACACCAAAGATATATCTTGCCCAGCTGGCTTTTGGAGCGTCTTCCTCGTTCAGACCAAATTCTACATAGTCTTTCAGGTCGATAGAATACGCGCATACCTTGTTGGTTCCGTTGGGTTTGATTTCTGCAATCATGCCTTTGTCTACAGCTCCCGGGAATACGAATCCGCCGTTGTAGTCGGTGTGTTCTCCGATCAGGTTAATACGTCCTGGTGATGCATATACAGATCCGGTTGTGCCATCGAAATGTTTGATGAAGCGGCTTCTTACATACTCTATATTCATAATGGTAAAAGTTTAAAAGGTTAATTTATGAGATATAAAATAAGATCCATACCAGCCTTGCTGACAAGTATGGATCTTACGGATTATTATTCTACAGGAATATCTTTATTTACATTCTTGCAACCGATCAGTGCGTAGTACAAGATGTAGGCAACAGCTGCAAGGATTACCCAGTAGCTTGCCATGTAGCTGCTGGTTACGTCGGCTACAGCACCCTGGATCAACGGAAGGATACCACCACCGCAAACCATTACCATGAAGATACCGGATGCCATGGCTGTATATTTTCCAAGTCCTTCTACTGCCAGGTTGAAGATACCTCCCCACATGATGGAAGTACACAGACCGCAGAGGATGAAGAACATGACTCCAACAGGTACGGTACACATACCGAAGCTGATGTCTGATTTGAATACCGGCATGGAGATAGTTACGTCAGTAGGAGCGAACATACCGATCAGTACGAAGATGATGGCTGTGCTGGCTACTACAGTCAACTGTGTCTTACTAGAGAACTTAGCACCCAGTGCACCACCGCAGAGACGTCCGATCATCATCAGGAACCAGTATGTACCTACGATTGAACCTGCCATTGCAGTGTTCATACCCAATCCCTGTGCACCTTCAGCAGTAGTAGAAGTAGTCAGGAACAGGTTGATGAAGTTAGGAATACCAACTTCGATACCTACATATACGAAGATTGCGATAGTACCCAGCAGGAAGTGACGGAATGACATCGGGCTGTGTTCGTCTTTTACCTGATGCTGAGCAGCAGTTTCTTTATGAGGTTCAGGAATTTCCATAACTGCCAGTACGATGAATACCACGGCGAAGATACCCATTGCGATGAACATGGCAGGGTTAGCGTCGCTGATGCGTGTATTCTGGCTGATAGTACCGATCAGATAACCTCCCAATACCGGAACGATGGTAGCAGAGATAGAGTTCAGGGCACCACCGAACTGAATCAGCTGGTTTCCAGTCTTGCCACCGCCACCCAGTGTGTTCAGCAGCGGGTTAACTACCGCATTCAGCATACACATAGAGAAACCAGAAATGAAGGCACCTGTCAGGTAAACCCAGAAAGCTGTCAGTTCTCCCGGCTGATAGCTGATCTGTCCGGAACAAACCTGGATACCTACTCCGATGAATCCTACGGCAACGGCTGCCAGGGCAGTCTTCTTATATCCGATTCTTTTCAGCATGATACCTGCCGGCAATCCCATGAATGCATATGCAATGAAGTTGGCAGCGTTACCCAACTGAGTCATCCAGTTGGCAGCCTGGAATTGCTCCTTTACAATTAACCCCAACGGGTTGGTAAGTCCTGTAACGAACGAAATCATAGCAAAAAGAGCAAACATCATTGCTATGGGCAAAAAGTAATTTTTCTTTTGAGTTGACATGATTTTAATTTAAGATTAAATGTGATTAATATGATTACTATTTATTTTTCTACGCTGAATTTGTAGACGGTAGTCTGATGATACTCGTTGCCCGGAGTCAGAACCGCTGACGGGAAATGTCCTTTGTTCGGAGTATCGGGGAAATGCTGTGCCTCGAAGCAGATGGCACTTCTGGCTGGGAAGGTAGCTCCGTGCCATCCGGCGAATCCGCTGTGCCAGTTGGCAGTATATACTTGTACTCCCGGCTCGGTAGTAAAGACATCCAGTACACGTCCGCTTTCAGGCTCGATGCAACGCGCAGCGAAGGTCAGACTGCCTTGTTCCCGTTTGTTCAATACATAGCAATGGTCGTATCCGGCTCCGTAAACCAGCTGCTGGAACGGTTCGTCGATCCGGCTGCCCACGGTATGCGGGGTACGGAAATCCATCGGAGTGCCTTCTACCTTCAGGATTTCTCCGGTAGGGATAGACACTTCGTCCATCGGAGTATAGAAATCGGCATTGATGGTTACGATGTTGTTGAGGACGGTAGGAGTCGGATTGGCCAGTCCAGCCAGACTGAAGAACGCATGGTGCGTCAGATTGACGATGGTCGTCTGGTCGGTAGTAGCCTTGTACGTCAGTACCAGTTCATTGTCGTCTGTCCACTGATAGCATACATGAACGTCCAAGTTGCCTGGGAAACCTTCTTCACCGTCGGCCGACAAGTAGTGCAGATTCAGTGTCTGCGGGTCGGGCTGTTCCGCATCCCATACGCGTGCATGGAAACCGGTAGGACCTCCGTGAAGAGAGTTGGGGCCATTATTGATAGTCAGATTATATTCTTTTCCGTCGAGAGTAAAATTACCTTTAGCGATACGGTTGCCATATCGTCCGACCAAAGTGCTCAGGAAAGGTTCCGGGCTGTTGATTACATGATCGATTGAATCATGTCCCTGCACCACATTGGCAAAGTTGCCGTTCTTGTCCGGAACCATGACAGCCAGTACCGCTCCTCCGTAGTTGGTTACGGCTACTTCAGCACCGTGGCAGTTGGTCAGAATGAACAGGTCTGTTTTTTTTCCTTCCACTTCTGTTTGGAAGTCAGCTCTTTTCAAGCCGCTGATATTGTTTTCATGGTAAAATGTGTTATTCATAATGCTCGAATAAAATCTTTTCATTTGTGTTTAAACTGTGCAAATAAAAAGATTTTATTCTACATACCCAAACAAATCCTTGTTTTTTATTTATGCTCCCGGCAGATTTGTCAGCAAGTCTGCTACAATAAAACTGCTGCCTCCTATGAATATGAAGTCTTCCGGTGATGCATTTTTTTTCGCTTCTTCCCAGGCCGACATGACATCGGGATAAGATTCGCCTTTCAGACCGTATCCGTTTCCGAGTTCCTTTATTTTTTCGGCCGGAAGGGCTCTTTTTACACTGGCCTGCGTGAAATAGTAGACGGCGTCCTTGGGAAGCATTTTCAATACCCCGCTAATGTCCTTGTCGTTCACCATGCCGATGACGATGTGCAGCTGGCGGTACGTCTGATGCTTCAATTGTTCCACGATGTACTGTATGCCTCCTACGTTATGTCCCGTATCACAGAACGTACGGGGACTGTCCGACAACTTTTGCCAGCGTCCCTGCAGTCCGGTCAGGCTGCATACGTGTGCGAATCCGTTCCGGATGTCCTTCTCCTCAATCTGATAGCCCGAAGCCCGGAGGCACCGCAGGGCCGAGAGCAGCGTATTGGTATTCTTGACCTGATACCATCCGCCCAGTTCTCCCTGTATCTTTCCGAACACTTCGGTATCGTATGCAAAGCCTCCGGTGGGCAGGGGAGTGGCTGTTTTCAGCAGCTGCTCGTCTTCGGCGAACACAATAGGGGCATTCACCCTCTCTGCCTGCTCCTGAAATACGGGGCGGGTTTCCTCATTCGTCTCGCCGATGACCACAGGCACTCCGGCTTTGATGATTCCTGCTTTCTCATGGGCGATTTTTCCCAACGTGTTTCCCAGGAACTGTACGTGGTCGAAACTGATGTTGGTGATGATGCTCAAGTCGGGATGTATGATATTGGTGCAGTCCAGTCTGCCGCCCAATCCCACTTCAATCACAGCCACGTCTACCTTCTGGGCTGCAAAATACGTAAAAGCCATAGCGGTAGTCAGTTCGAAGAAAGAAGGATGAAGGGGTTCGAAGAAAGTCCGGTGCTTCTCTACGAAGTCGATGACGTATTGCTGTTCTACCGGTGTCCCATTCACCCGTATGCGTTCCCTGAAGTCGGCCAGATGAGGCGATGTGTACAGGCCTACCCGATATCCTGCCGACTGCAGGATGGCAGCCAGCGTATGCGAGCAAGATCCCTTGCCGTTGGTTCCGGCGATATGAATACTTTTGAATTGAGTGTGCGGATGATTGAAATAGGCATCGAGGGCCTCAGTGTTGTCCAGTCCTTCCTTGTAAGCCTCTTTCCCGATGTGCTGGAACAAAGGCGCGCTGTTGAACAAGTAGGTAATAGTCTCTTGATAGTTCATTGTTTTTGCAAGATTTAAAAACGGTGCAAAGATAACGAAAGCCGAGCGCACAGGCAAACGAAAGTGCAGTTTTCAGCCCCCCCCTGTTCCGAGACACCTTTTGTCTTATTTACAGCTAGTGGAAGGTAGGAGCAGACAAAAAAGAAAACGAAGTTTTATTATTGAGCCTTTGCCGGTGCGTATCCTGCAATTCGGTCAATGTGAAAATGGGGGAGGAGATTCAGAGTGGCGGTCAACCAAGACCGGGGTGTACTGATGCAGTGAGTAGCGACAGACCATTTTCTACAGAGGTGAATTCATTTGATTTCCGAAAACGAATGAAACATTACACAGCCGCCGTCGGAAAGAAAAAAGCGGCTGAAAGGAAAATCAATCCGTTACGTGATTCTGTGAATCCGCACCGTGGTTTTATTAATCCGCGTCGCAAATTAATGAAACCGCAGCGCTAAGATAATTATCAAACAAATTGTCTGCATAATAAGAAAGGTATCCGATACCGTTTGTTCCGGGGGCTTTCAAAGAATAAACTATTGTCGCTCATGCACAAGGCGTCCGGTGAGCAGCCGTCGGTCGGATGTGCAAGTTTCCAGGAAATAGCAAGTGAACCGCGCCTCTTCTTTCAGGATTTGCCATAAAAAACAAGGCGCACCTTCCTCGTTTCTTTCCGAGTCGGATGCGCCTCTATTTATGTAGTGAGCAATATTAATAACTGTATCTTCTGCCTTCCACGCCGATGCTGATGGAAGCACTTTCTCCCAGCTTGAAGTTGACCATACCTCCCAGTTTGTCCGTACTGAAGTAGGGGAGGGGATAATAATAAGGCATGCGCTGCGGCATCAGCGATTTGTTTCCGTATGCATAAATACTGATCCGTTCGTTTACCTTGAAGGCCGCCACACCGGCAATCCCCACGTCCTTATAACTCAGGAAGCCCCAGTCCATGTGACTGGCATAGAGTCCTCCGGCGATACTGACACGCTTGCTGACAGGGACTGCATACATGAAGGCGGCATCCTGTCCGAATCCTACGCCCGAAGGCGCATACCGGCTGGGACTGAACGTGACGTTAAGTCCTACTGAGGCATTCAGGCCCTTGTGCAGTTCCCAGGTGGCAAAGCCGTAATCAAAGGGAGAGATGCCATACATGCCGAATTCCGGAGTCAGCCGGTTGGCCGGTATGGGTGCAGCCAGGGGTACCGTGAGCGAGTCTTTGCTGTACGCCTGCGGCAGTGCGGCTGCCACGGGTTGTGCTTCTTTCTCCTGAGCCGTCGTCAAGGTGGTCTGTCCTTCCTGCGAATATGCCATCAGAGGAAATCCGAGCCCCAGTATAAGGGTAGCTATGAATGTTTTCATCTTCTTGCTGTTGATTCTCTTTCTGTTCATCTTCTTTTGTCTTGTCAGTGTTTGTCCGTAAAGTCAAATGAAGCAGTCCCTTGAAGGCAAGGCCTTTCACCGGTATCTGAAGCAGGACCGCATTCTTCATTTCATATACGTGATACGCAAATATAGCGGAACTCCCAGAAACTCGTATGGCATAAAACGCAAATTAACGCAGATTTTTACAGATTTAAGAATTGAAACTTCTTGCAATCAGTAAAAAACTGCGTTAATGCAATCTCTTTTATTTCAGCCGACAAAATCAGTCGAACAGGCTTCTGAATTTCTTGAATATTTTTTCCTTCAGACTGGTGTTAGGCTTGAAACTTTCAGATTCCTGCCATTTTTCCAGTGCCTGCCGTTCTTCTTTCGTCAGTTTTTCCGGAATGTATACACTTACGTTGACCAGCAAGTCTCCCGTACCGGTGCTGTATCCGTAACTGTTGATGTTCGGCAATCCTTTGCCTCTCAGACGCAGTACCTTGCCTGGCTGTGTACCCGGCTCAATCTTGATTTTCGCCTTTCCGTCGATGGTCGGGATTTCCACCGTACCACCCAGTGCGGCAGTCGGAACGCTCAGCAGCAGGTTGTATATCAGGTCGCTCTCGTCACGGATCAGTTCCGGATGCTTTTCTTCTTCAATCAGTACCAGCAAGTCTCCGGCCACTCCGTTGTGCTTGCCGGCATTACCCTTTCCGTTCATGGTTACCTGCATGCCTTCGGCTACACCTGCCGGAATCTTCACGGTTACTACTTCCTCTCCGTATACGATACCCTCGCCGTTACATTCCTTACACTTGTTCTTGATGATTTTTCCTTCACCTCCACACTGCGGACAAGCCGTCTGTGTCTGCATCATACCGAAGATACTCTGCTGTGTGCGGGTTACGCTACCGGTTCCGTGACAGGTCGGACAGGTTTCTACACCGCCGTCTCCTTCTGCACCGGTACCGTGACAGTGGCTGCACTGCACGTATTTCTTCAGTTTGAACTTCTTTTCGGTGCCGGTAGCAATCTCCTTCAAGGTCAGTTTTACCTTCACTCTCAGGTCTGAACCGCGGAATTTCCGCTGGCGTGGCTGAGCGCCTCCGCCTCCGAAACCTCCGAAGCCGCTGTGGCCTCCGAAAATATCACCGAACATAGAGAAGATATCATCCATAGACATGCCTTGTCCGCCGAATCCACCGAATCCGCCTGCGCCGCCGGCAGCACCGTCTACACCGGCATGTCCGAACTGGTCGTAACGGGCACGCTTGTCGGGGTTGCTCAGCACCTCATACGCTTCGGCTGCTTCCTTGAACTTCTCTTCTGCCTCCTTGTCGCCCGGATTCTTGTCCGGATGATACTGGATGGCTTTCTTTCGGTATGCTTTCTTTATTTCTGCCTCAGAAGCCGACTTGTCGACTCCTAATACTTCATAATAATCTCTTTTAGCCATAATTTGTATTCTCCTTACTGTGCAACAACTACTTTAGCATGGCGGATCACCTTGTCGTTGAGTTTGTAACCCGTCTGTACACAATCCAATACCTTTCCTTTCTGGTCTTCAGCCGGAGCCGGAACCAGTGCAATGGCTTCATGGAAATCAGTATCGAACGCTTCGCCTACAGGTTCCATCTTGTGAAGACCTTCGTGTGAAAGTGTCTTCAGGAACTTCTGCATAATCAGATCCACTCCTTCGTAGATGGCCTGAACGTCATCGGATTTCTGCATGTTCTGCAACGCACGTTCCAGATCGTCCAGTACCGGCAGGATGGCACCCATTGTCTTTTCCGCACCGTTCTTGATCAGTTCGGCTTTTTCCTTCAGCGTACGCTTCCGGTAATTGTCGAACTCGGCCGACAGACGCAGGTACTTGTCTTTCATCTCCTCAACCTGCTTTTGAGCTTCTTCCAGTTCCTTTGCCAGCTTTTCTTCAGCTGTCAGTTCCTTTTCCTGACTGGCTTCCGGCTGGGCTTCTTCAGTCTGTGCGGTTTCTTCCGCCTGCTCCTGCTGTTCCTGCGGTTGCGCGATATTTTCTGTTTCCTGATTCTTTACCGTTTCTTCCTCCTGGGAATTCAGTTTTTCTTCTGTACTCATATCGTTATTTTTTTATTTATTCTTACATGGGTTATATTAGCCGGATGAGAACTGTCTTTTTCCTCCGGCGGCTGTCTGGAAACAAGCCTGCTCTTTTGACAGCAAAAATTGTGCCTTGACGATTTGGCAGGATATTCTGCAGGGAAATACGGAAAAAATGTCATGATGTCAGACTTTTTGCCAGTCCTCCGGTGAAAAACAGGTGCTGGCATTCGGATTTTCTGTCATAAATGCCGGTTTTGTCCGGTATTTTCTCTCCGGGAAGTACACGGAATGTGCTTATTATCGGATTTACTTCGGTTATTCCAGCTATTTTCCGTATCTTTGCAAAAATAATTATTTAAACTAGGTATATAAGGCATGATAACAGTTTCGAACGTAGCCGTACAATTTGGTAAAAGAGTATTGTATAATGACGTGAATCTGAAGTTCACGAACGGTAACATCTATGGTATTATCGGTGCAAACGGTGCAGGAAAATCTACATTCCTGAAGGTCATTTCAGGAGAACTTGATCCGACCAAGGGTAGTGTGACACTGGGTCCGGGAGAGCGTCTTTCTGTATTGAGTCAGGACCACTTTAAGTTTGACGAACATACCGTACTGGATACGGTCCTGATGGGACATACCGTATTGTGGGATATCATGAAGCAGCGCGAAGCCCTCTATGCGAAAGAGGATTTTACGGATGAGGACGGTATCAAGGCCGCAGAACTGGAAGAGAAGTTTGCAGAACTGGAAGGCTGGAATGCCGAAAGTGATGCTGCCATCCTGCTGAGCGGACTGGGTATCAAGGAAGACAAGCATTATTCGCTCATGGGCGACCTGAGCGGTAAGGAGAAGGTACGTGTCATGCTGGCACAGGCATTGTTCGGTAACCCGGATAACCTGCTGCTGGACGAGCCGACCAACGACCTGGATATGGAAACCGTTACCTGGCTCGAGGAATATCTGTCGAATTTCGAGCATACCGTGCTGGTAGTGAGCCACGACCGTCACTTCCTCGACTCTGTATGTACGCACACTGTCGATATCGACTTCGGAAAGGTGAATCTTTTTGCCGGAAACTATAGCTTCTGGTACGAATCAAGTCAGCTGGCGCTCCGTCAGCAGCAGAACCAGAAGGCCAAGGCTGAGGAAAAGCGAAAAGAACTGGAAGAATTTATCCGCCGTTTCTCTGCCAATGTGGCTAAGTCTAAACAGACTACCAGCCGTAAGAAGATGCTGGAAAAACTGAATGTGGACGAAATCAAGCCTTCTTCGCGTAAGTATCCGGGTATCATCTTTACCATGGACCGTGAGCCGGGTAACCAGATTCTGGAAGTTTCCGGACTGCGGGCAGAGACTGAAGAAGGTGAAGTGCTTTTCAACGACGTTAACTTCAATGTGGAGAAGGGAGACAAGATTGTGTTCCTGAGCCGCAATCCGCGTGCGATGACTGCCTTGTTTGAAATCATCAACGGCAACCGTAAGGCACAGGCGGGACACTACAGCTGGGGAGTGACGATTACCACTGCCTACCTGCCGCTGGACAATACTGATTATTTCAACTGCGACCTGAACCTGGTCGACTGGCTGAGTCAGTATGGTGAGGGAAATGAAGTGTATATGAAGGGCTTCCTGGGACGTATGCTTTTCTCTGGCGAAGAGGTATTGAAGAAGGTGAACGTGCTTTCGGGAGGTGAGAAAATGCGTTGTATGATTGCCCGCATGCAGTTGCGCAATGCCAACTGTCTGATTCTGGATACTCCGACCAACCACCTCGACCTGGAGTCTATTCAGGCATTCAACAATAACCTGAAGATTTACAAGGGAAATATCCTTTTCTCTTCACACGACCACGAGTTTATCGAAACGGTGGCCAACCGTATCATCGAACTGACTCCGAATGGAATCATCGACAAGATGATGAGCTACGACGAGTACATTTCTTCGGATCATATCAAGGAGATGCGTGCACGTATGTACGGTGACAACTGATAAAAGACTGCGGATATCGCATAAGGAAGAGCTGTTCGGGCAACCGGGAAACCGGGCCGGAACGGCTCTTTTTTTGTTTGCTCTTATCTTTGCTTTGCTCATTTCTGTTTTTTATTTCTGCCCTTCCTTCTTCACCTTTTTTCTTTGTCCTGGTTTCCTTTGCCTTTTATTCTTCACTTCTTTCTCCTTACTTCTTTTTTCACACCTCTTTTTCCCACTTTTTATCCTCTCCTTAATTATTCCCCACTTTGTTATTTTCCGTCTGAAATCTCCCGCCTGACAAAAAAAAGTATCCCCCCACAAGCATGTGTAAGAACAGAGGCTTGTGAGGGGAAAGTGTATGAAGGAAATCAGGGTTAATCTAAAAATTCTCCTCCAAAGGAAAGTGGTAACAGGTCCTTCGTACCGTTTACCAGATAAATTTCGTTTTTGCTATATAGTAAAATCCGCATGGGCTTTCCATAACGCTGCTCTGTTTCGAGCAATACCTGCCGGCATGCACCGCAGGGAGGAATCGGCCGGTCCAGGTATCCGGACTGGCTTCGTGCCGCAATGGCCAATGTATCGACTGCCTGGTCGGGATATTCGGAATTGGCATAAAATAACGTAGTGCGTTCCGCACAGATTCCCGACGGATAAGCCGCATTTTCCTGGTTGGTTCCCGTAATAATCTTTCCGTTTTCCAGCAAAGCGGCAGCGCCTACCGAGAAATGGGAATAGGGAACATAACTGCGATGGGTGGCTTCCTTAGCCATGTCAATCAGTTTCCGGTCAGTTTCGTTTAGTTCTTCATATTGAAGGGAACGGATGCATATTTCAATTTTTACTTCCTTCATGGGTGTTGTTTCATGTTTATACACAAATATAAAGAAAAGAATTGGGATTTCCTAGCATATTTGTTTTTTTTATCTGAATATTTTATCTTTGTACGTCTCACTAAAAATAGTTGTATGAAATTTTTTAATTGGCTGATATGTGCGGGGTTGTGCTGCACCGTCTTGTCGGTTTCGGCACAGTCGCGCAACAAGGCATATGAAGATTATATCAAGAAATATCGCGGTATTGCAGTCGATGAGATGAAGCATTACCGCATTCCTGCCAGTATTACCTTGGCGCAGGGACTGCTGGAATCGGGGGCCGGAAAGAGCCTGCTGGCCCGCAAGTCGAACAATCACTTCGGAATCAAATGTGGAGGTTCCTGGGACGGACCTTCAGTCAGACACAATGACGATGCGCCCAACGAGTGTTTCCGCGCCTATAAACATGCGCGTGATTCGTACCGTGACCATTCCAAGTTTCTGCGTTCGGGGGCCCGTTATGCCTTCCTGTTCCGCCTGAAGATTACGGATTATGAAGGGTGGGCAAAGGGACTGAAGAAGGCCGGCTATGCGACCGATCCCCGCTATGCGACCCGTCTGATCAATATCATCGAACTATATGACCTTGACCAGTACGACCGGAAGGGAGGATTGAAGTGGGCAGAAGAGTTCCCGAATCCGCACCAGCCTTATCTGGCCAATGAACTGCTGTACATCATTGCCCGCAAGGGGGACACGTTCAAGAGTATCGGGAAGGAGTTTGACATTCACCGCCGCAAGGTGCGTACCTACAACGACTTGCCCAAGGATTATGAATTTCAGGGAGGAGAGATCGTGTACCTGGAGCAGAAGCGTCGCCGGGCTACGAAAGACCATATCGTGTATGTGGTACGTGCCGGAGATTCGATGTATTCGATTTCCCAGATGTTCGGTATCCGTCTGGACCGGTTGTATAAGCTGAACAAGATGAAGGCCGATGCTCCGGCACCGAGTGTGGGAGATATCTTGCGCCTGCGCTGATTGCTTTCGTGAAGAGAAGAGAGCAGGAGAGGGGCGGTGAACGGTACGGACTGAAAGTACGGAGATATTACGTGTAAGTAAGATAGATAGAATGAAATGACGAAGCGTCCTGCAGTGGCTTGTAAAAGCACATCTGCAGGACGCTTCGTTTGGTATCCGGACAACTGATCTGTCCGACCGTTGTCCGGTTACCGGCCGGATGGTTTACATCGTGCCGTAAGCCTTATGGAAGGCTACTACGGCTTCGATTCCTTTCCGGAAAATATCGAGTGAGAAATTCTCATTCGGAGAATGGATGGCATCACTTTCCAGTCCGAAGCCCATCAGTACGGTCTTGATACCCAGTATCTGTTCGAAATCACTGATAATCGGAATACTTCCCCCACGGCGCACTGCCAGCGGTTTTTTGCCGAATGCCTCGGTAAATCCCTTTTCGGCAGCCTTGTATGCCGGCAGGGTAATCGGGCAGACATATCCTTCTCCTCCGTGCATCGGAGTTACCTTTACCTGTACGTATTCGGGAGCCAGCCGGGTGAAGTAATCTACGAACAACTGTGAAATCTTTTCGTGGTTCTGGTGCGGAACCAGTCGGCAGGATACCTTGGCATAGGCTTTCGACGGGAGTACGGTCTTCGAACCTTCTCCGGTATAGCCTCCCCAGATGCCACATACGTCGAAGGAAGGACGGCAACTGTTGCGTTCCAGGGTAGAATATCCCTTTTCTCCTTTCAGTGCCTTTACTCCGATGGCTTCCATGTATTTCTTTTCATCGAACGGAATGTGAGCGATCATTTCCCGTTCTTCGGCCGGTACCTCTTCCACATCGTCGTAGAAATGCGGAATGGTGATGCGTCCGTCTTCGTCAATTACTTGTGCCAGCATGCTGCACAGCGTATTGATGGGGTTTGCTACGGCACCTCCGAAATGTCCGGAGTGCAGGTCACGGTTCGGACCGGTCACCTCAATTTCCCAGTAAGCCAGTCCCCGCAGTCCAGTGGTCAGTGAGGGAAGGTCGGCACCCAGCATACTGGTATCGGATACCAGAATCACGTCGGCCTTCAGCAGGTCCTTGTGCGCTTTCAGGAAGGCGTTCAGGCTCGGAGAACCGATTTCCTCTTCACCCTCGAAGATGAATTTTACATTGTGCGTCAAGGCTCCTTCCTTTACCAGGTATTCGAATGCCTTGACCTGTATCATCGACTGACCTTTGTCGTCGTCGGCTCCGCGCGCCCAGATGCGTCCGTCGCGTACTTCCGGTTCAAAAGGCTGACTCTTCCAGAGTTCCAGCGGTTCGGCCGGCATTACGTCGTAATGTGCGTATATGAGTACGGTCGGTGCGTCGGGTGAGACTCTTTTTTCGGCATATACCAGCGGGTTACCTGCCGATGGCATGACGTGTGCTTCGTCAGCACCGGCTTCCAGCAGCAGCTGTTTCCATCGTTCGGCACAGGCCAGCATGTCATCTTTATGCTCGGGAAGAGCACTGATACTCGGGATTCGGATCAGACTGAACAGTTCTTCCAGGAAGCGCTGTTCGTTGGCTTGTATGTATTGTTTTATTTCCATGATATTTATTGTGGTTGGTTAGATTAATTCATTAGGTGGATGAAAGGCTCCGGTTACAGCCGGCTGGCCTTATCCAGCAGGTAATAGTCGAGCAGAGTCATGGCCGCCATGGCTTCCACTACCGGTACCGCACGGGGCAGTACGCAGGGGTCGTGCCGTCCTCTGGCCTTCAGTACCGTTTCATTACCATGGATGTCCACCGTCGGTTGTTCCATGAGTACCGTAGCCACCGGCTTGAAAGCTACCCGGAAGTAGATGTCCTGGCCGTTGCTGATACCGCCCTGAATACCTCCCGAACGGTTGGTTCTCAGGTCTATTTTCCCGTCGTGGTTGTAGAAGATATCGTTCTGCTGACTGCCTCTTTCTTCCATGTGCCCGAATCCCTGTCCGTATTCAAAACCTTTCACGGCATTGATGCTGAGCATGGCCTGCCCCAGGGCGGCATGAAGTTTTCCGAAAACCGGCTGTCCCAGTCCGATAGGGCAACCCTTTATCACGCAGCCGATGATACCTCCGATGGTATCTCCCTCTCCCTTGATGCGGTAGATATAGTCGGCCATTTCCCGGGCCAGTTCCGGATCGGGACAGCGTACCGGGTTCTGTTCGGCCAGGCTGAGGTCGTAGCTGGAGTAATCCCTATCGAGGGCAAATTTTCCCACCTGTGCCGTAAAGGCCGTAATCTGCACGCCCAGCTGTCTGAGTGCCAGTTTCGCAATGGCTCCTGCCACCACCCGTGCAATGGTTTCCCGTGCCGATGAGCGTCCGCCTCCCCGGTGGTCCCGGATACCGTACTTCTGTGTATAAGTATAGTCGGCATGCGAAGGGCGGAAGACCTCCTTCATGTTGTCGTAATCATTGGAATGCTGGTTGGTATTCCATACTACAAAACCGATGGGACATCCCGTAGATACCCCTTCGTATACACCTGAGAGCAGTTCCACTTGGTCCGCCTCCTTGCGCGATGTCGTGATAGCCGACTGCCCCGGCCGGCGCCGGTCGAGCTCCTGCTGTATGAAATCCATGTCGATTGCAATTCCCGAGGGCAGTCCGTCGATGACGCCTCCGATTGCTTTTCCGTGCGACTCCCCGAAACTGGTAAGCCGGAACAGATTGCCAAAAGTATTGTTGTACATATAAGTTAATGTAAATTCGAAATAAGAATAAATATAATCTGTTGTTAAATAGGAACATAGCGGTAAAAACCTCAAATGGATGGTACTGAATGATAACATCCGAACGTTTTCTGCCATATTCTCAGTGTCTAAAGTTACAGAGATTTATCGTATGGCCGATGATTTTTGCAGGGAATTTGCATTCCAGACAGGAAAAATGTATGATTGAAGGCAAGATAACCCGCCATCCTGACATCGGTCGCTTATCGGCCGCCGGCATCCTGTATCCTACTTCCTGTCATTTCGTGGTAGATTGCTTGTCCCTGCAGTTGGTAGCTACGAAAAGAAACCCGCCATTGAGGTGAAGTTCTCAATGGCGGGCAACTTGCTGTTTCCTGATTTTATATCGGACTTGCATTATTTATCGGTATCCACAATAATCGTTTCACCTACTTCCCAGTCGGCAACTGACGTCGAAACCGAAATATTGCTGTCACCGTCAATTTCTATTTCAAACGTATGGACCTTTCCCGGTTCCAGTGTCAAACCGTTCAGTTTCTCAATGGTATATTTAAACACCTTATTACCGTTCTTTGCGGTAAACAATTCCGTACCGCGTTCCAGTTTCTGAGGTATCACGGTTGCCTTGGCATATGTATCATTGTCTCCAAAACTGTTCAGCACATTTACCTGGCCCAGGCTTACACTTCCTTTCTGAGACTCTGAATCCGGAATCATTTCACCGGTCTTCATGTTCAGATTACCCGACATCCACAGGTTGTTCAAAGTCACACTGACTTGTTTTTCCGATACGGCCCTGGTTCCGGGAGCAGCTTTTACTCCAATTCTTATGCCCGAACATACGTGAGAAAACAGAATCTCAGAATTGCTTCCGTCCGACGTTACTTTCTTTGCAGCATGCAAAAGGTTGTTATCCATGTAGTCGGTTTCAGTCTGCACGGCATTCACGGTGTGCTTGTAGACCATCGGCATCGATTCGTTTTCCCTCCATTGCGTCATCTTTCCATACACGGCATATAAGGTCACGTCATGGTCTTCCGGGAAATACATGGTCCCATCGGCATAAGACAGGTTTCCGTTCTTATCTACCACGAAAGGCTTCATCACGAACTCTCCTTCATTATATACGTCTGCAAAGACATATACGTTCAGGTTCTCTCCCAAGTTGCCATTTTCTTTCAGATAGGCATCCATGTTGCAACTCAGTTCCATCTTGTCATACAGCTCATCCGGATTTTCCGTATTTTCCGTGACATTGCCTTTCAGACTGTAAAATTTTCCAGCTCTGAATACACCTGTTGCCGGGAATTTATAAGAATACAATTTGTTACGGTCATCGTATACTCTGAGCGTAAGCGACTTGCCGGTCAGATCGGTTGGAGGTACCATCAGGTATCCTGTTACGGTCGTATTTGCTTCACATTCCACGTTTTTCAAGGCTAAGCTAAGCGACTTGTTCTTCTTGACCGGAACATAGGTTGGAGTCTCATCTTCCAGATTATAATATCCTTCAATCATGAACTCCTCATTCTCAGTGGCAAGTCCCATTTTTTTAACCACCATTTTTTCGGGAACATTTGCCACTAACTGAACCATAGCCCCCATATGGGTAAATTCAAATACCAGACGTCCGTTTTCTGGAGCCGTACCGGTTGCGTTTAGGAAATCATAGCTTCCTGTGGCAGCCGTACTGTTGTTTCCGTCTTGCGACTGTCCTTTATAATTCACCCATATTTTATTTTTCGAGTTCTGTCCGTCAAAATATTTTCTGCTGAAAGGGTAGTATGCATAATAAGTAGAACTTTTTTTCAATTCCCAGCTTCCGCCTGAAAACACCGCATTGGCAGTACCGGCTCCTGTCCGCATGGCAAACGTAACCTGGTCGCCCTGCGATGGGAAAATTCCCAGTGTATCATTTTCTGCCCAAGTGAAGATAGCTCCATTTTCATTCACCTCCAGATGGGTCCGTGAATGTTCGTCTCTCTCAAAATTTTTCACCGAGAACATCACTTCATGCGGTTCAACTCCCGGGATTTCCTCTTTTCCATTGCTTAATTCTTCGTAATTGTGAGAGCAAGCCCCCATACACACAGCCATGGAAAAGATTCCCATCCCCCAACATATTCTTTTATTCATAATTCGAGATTCTAAATTCATACGTATGTATTATTTTACCAGATACTATTCGCAGGCCATGAGTCATCCCACTCAAAATCGGGAGTCGTTCCTCCGGGATTCCCATTGCTACTGCCGCATAAAACTCCTTCTGCCTCAAATTTCATCACCCGAACCTCCGGCTTAATATACATTTCTTTCATCTTGATATTTCAATCTGTTTTAATAAATATGCAATCCGACGCAAAAACAATGCCTGATTTGAAAAAACAAGACTTGCCGACATTCACTCTTTTTTCTTGTACCGTCAGTCGGCAAGTCTTGCTCTCAGGCTATTGGTCTTTTATCAGTCATTCCGCATTTTGAATGATTATTCCACGCCATAAATATACTCAACCGCAGATTTCTTGAATCTTACAGTACGGGTATTGTTGGCTCCGGCTCCGTTGTGTTCCAGATTATTTCCTCCCCGGTACAACCAACCGGTAGTAGAAGGATTATAATTGGCAAACAACAGCCAGTTGTGGTTGATACCACTTTCGTTCCACTGACATCCCACACCATACAGCGTCAAAGATTCCGTTCCTTTTCCCTTCAGACTCCTGATGGTAATGAATCTGATATCCGACAAGGTTCCTTCTCCGATAACCGCTTCTGTTCTTTTATCCATAAAAATCTCGCTGCGATAAGTCTCGCCTCCGTTAATCGGATTAAAAGGAGCCGGAGAAGTTGGAACTGAAAAAGCTCCCAAGATTCTATTATAATCATCTAATGTCGGCATTTCGTATCCTTCCGGAGACAATGCTTTCGGGTCCTGGTGGTTGATATGCTGTGATTCATTCGATTTATAACCTTCCAGCGTAAACGTTCCATTATTATTCACCACTGTCATTGCCTGTCCGGATGTTCCACCGTAAGCCGAATTCCATACCTTCAGGAAATCCTCATTGCTGCAAGTCTTCAGATATTCCAGAACGGTCTGTTCCGTAGTTCTCGTCGGATCCTGCGCACACAAGATCTGGTCATTGAAGTCGCGGGAATTGCCAATCGCATTAAACTTGCACCACCATATATCATTCAAGAGAATTACCGGCAAGCCGAAGTTTCTTCTTTTGATTGTATACTCCTGTCGGTTTCCCTTATTGTCGCTGACGATCAGTTTCGCAGACTGTACTCTTCCGTCAGCTTCCGGGTCATTGGGTTTCCAGCCAGCCTGGATGATATACGAATTGCGGTTTCCTTCCGACGGTACCAGTCTGACCCAAGGGTTCGACTGAGATACTTCCAAAGACAAGGTCTTGCCTTCGCCTACGGTATACGTACCTAAATTACCCTCGATATAGCGTCCGAAATCGCACTCATAGTTTTCGTTATTGAAGTCCAGCATACCTTCAAGAGTATCGTCGTTTTCCTCGAATACCACGGTCAGACAGTCCTCCTCATAAACTTCCGTCAATCCTTTCCGTCTGAACTGAAGCTTTGCCTCTTCCAGCGGACAATTAGGAGCCAGGAGTTTCTTGCTGATTCTGAACATGTTTCTTTCCGCCAGGGTAGCTGCTCCCGGATTGATATGAGTAACTTCCAGCCACTCATTTCCTCCGCCCACAAATTCCAGTTCCTCACCACAGTTCAGTGCAAGATCAAATGTTCCAGAAAGGTATTTCGCTGACACGCCTCTTGCGTCCGGAAGAACAGTAGCTCTGTCGTTCAACACACTCTGTTCCTCATTCACCGTGATAAAGCTTCCCCGGTCAGGAGCAAGGATCTCGTCCTCTTCCCGGTTCCATTCATTTACCGTGATACTGTGCAGGCTACCGTCACGACCTATCTGCAGGGTGTAGACCTTATTACGCAATATCTGTGCGGGAAGTTTGGCCGAATGCACCTTTCCGTCGGGCATCGTAACTTCTACCGTAGCCTCTGAATTTATCTGTTCATAAGCATACAGCACTCCAGTCTGATCTTCTCCGTTCAAAGTGCCATCTGCTGTTGTCAGGTCAACCCGTCCGGCATCCGAAGGAATCGAAAGAGGTACTCTTTCAATCAGATAGGACTTTCCAGCCATTCCTTTCAGCGCAAGGCTTTTGACTTCAGTACCCGGAAAAGCATATGTGACGTCAAAACGGGCAACTCCCCGTTTCATGGTTACTGCATACTCTGCTACATCATCCTTGACTTCCACTTTCCCGATCATGAAGTTCAACGGCTTCCGTGAATCGTCCAGGTCTATGGTCGCATCCTGCCAGCGTTCTTCAGTCATTCCGCTATTTACAGTCGGGTTCACCTTGCCTCCTTCATTGGCTACCAGGTAAAGAGAGCCTGCTCCTTCCAAGGGAAGCTTCAGCTCTGCTTCCGACGGCTGCGACGTTCCTTCAGCACCCAATTCCCCATTCTTGAAGAAAAAGTATTTTACGTTCTCCACATTGTAAGTTGCCGGGAAATCCATGGATACTCTCGACAATTTTCCTTCGTATTTGTGCGTTACCGTATCTTCGTTACTACATGATGCCAATACCAGCCCCAATGCAGAGAGGATATATAACAGTTTATTTTTCATCATTCGTTTATTCATTAATAAATATATTCTACAGCCGATTTCTTACATCTGATGGCTCTTGTTTTCGTATTGTTGTGTCCTGTTCGCTTAAACCAGGTTGCCGACTGATCATCAATGTGGCCTTCCATTGTCCATGAATTTCCGTTTCCGGAATTGGTCGCAAAAATGATGTCATCCGAACCTATATTTCCTGGACCGGCCTCCCATTGATGTCCCCAGCCGAAGATTACCACATGTTTGCCGTTGTCATTGATATATGCTTCTTCGCAGAAATCATAGAAACCGATTTTTCCGTATGCGACGTCCTCTATGGTAATTGCCCGGTTGCCGTGAAAATACTTCATTCTGAAACTGTCATCACCGCTCATGTTGTTGTTATAAACCATGGTAGTAGTCAGAAGTTTATAGTCATACGAAGCAACCAGTCTTCTGAAATCATTTTCCGATGGCATCTCATACCCGGAAGGAGCCATTTGCTTGCTCTGTGTATTGATATTTACCGATACATTTGCATTGAATCCGGCATATTCAAACTTGCCATCCGACAAAGTAAGCGTCAATCCTTCCAGATTTCCTCCCTGGTACTGGTCGCCCATGACGTCCATGAGCTGTTCCTGAGTACAAGTTGTGAGATAGTTAAGCAAATTACCTTCCTTTACCGGATCTGCGCTTGAAAGTATCTGATCCTGGAAATCATTGGCCGTACCTTTCAGGTTGTATTTGCACCACCAGTTTCCGGCTACATAAGCCACCGGAAGTCCATAATTCAGACGACTTATCGTATACGTTTCCATGTCCGAACCGTCCAAGTTGCTGATTTTCAGTTTTACAGCCTGCTTTCTACCGTTTGCTGTGGAGTCATTGGGCTTCCATCCCCCCAGAAGTCGTAAGGCCCCAGTGCCATCTTCTGCTTTTTTCAAGATAGCCCAACTGTCCTCTCCGGACTCAAACTCCAGTTCCGCCTTCATTCCTTCCGGCACAATCAGGCGTGCATACTCCCCATCAATATAACGGTTAAAGTCATAAGCCGTTCCCTCCAGGAACGAAAGCATACCGGTCATCTGTACAGGATTCGGCTCAAATACCAGTACAATACGTCCTTTCATCATTCCATTACTGTCGAACGATTCCAGGTAAGAATACTGCAGAGGCACTCCGATTCTCTTCAGGCTGCTTGTGATATTCACCATCGTCAATTTATCCAATGCCGTACCGTTGCGGGTTGCATTCTGTGCCACAGATACTTCTGCAAGATCAAGACTGCCGTCGGTTCTTACCGTCATTCCTTCCTCCGTATTTATTGCCAGAGAAAGAGTCTTGTCATTATACGGAATAAATACCGAGTCACCGCGTTCATTCACTCTTGCGCCATTCAACTGCGAACTTCCTACATTCACTTTAGCCAGTGTAATCACAGACGATTCATTGTCCTGACCGTTTTCCCAGTCGTTTTCGGTAAGTTGTATGCCCAGTTTCGCTCCGTTGCCGTACACCTTCAGGGTATACAGGCTGTTTCGCTTGATCTTTGCAGGCAACTTTTCCTTCAGTTCCATCATGCGTCCGTTTACCGTCGCTTCTATTACCACTTCCGGAGTTCCTGTCTGCTGTTCATGCAGGTACATCAAACGGCTCTTGCTGTCAGTCAGTCCGCCATCCGCAAAGTTCAGGACGAAATTCGTCAACTGTAACCCTTCGGGAGTTCCTGTTTCATGAGGGAAGAGGAAACTTCTGTCGGCTGCACCTTTTACGGTGATACGGTTAATCACCACTCCTGAAACCTGCATGCTCAAGTCGAGTCGCGCCACACACCGATTCATCACAATCGGTTCCCAATGGTACGAGTCCACATCAATCACACCCAGCATGACCGGATCCAGTGTACTGTCCAACTGACCTGTCATCACCATCTCCTTGAACGCTGTCTCGGTTGCTCCATAAGTCGGAATCACCTCCTTGGGAGCATTGGCTATGAAGTAGCATTTTTTTGCGCTGCTGCCGATGGTCAGACTGAATTGGCCGTTTTGGTCCACCTTAATATTTTCTCTGACCATTACCAAGGCTCCTTCCGCATCAAAAGCCACTGCCGTAAAATATCCGGAGTAATAAGAAACCTCACCGTCTCCCTCAGACCCTCTGCTTTCCATCAGCTGGCCCGATAACACTCCGTTGCTGCTTTTTTCAGAAAATAAATCCTGATTGTTGCATGCCTGCATGATTCCCGAAAGAAATATTGCTGCTATTATATTTTTAATGTAAACCAATCTTGTCACGTCTTAAATCTTTTTAATCATTAATACTTGTTGGGATTGCTTGAACTATTCAGATAATATCTTGAGTCAATAGGCATTTGATATAAATTATTCACATAAAAGTTGTTCATCAATTTTTCAGCCCAAGGACCATAGGTGAATGCACTACTATGTCCATATCCCATAACGTGTCCTAATTCATGGAACATGATATTGCATGAATAGGTGTTCCAGTAATGCTCGAACCAAGCCTGCTGGTAGGCTCCATATGAGCTTCCTCCACCTAATCCCAACACACCATTGCCCGCATAAACCAGTCCTACCTGCAGGGTACGCTGCTGTCTCATCTGCTGCAGAACCCTCTCCACCTGAATCGGATTCTTGTTGTCGTCATAAAGCTTGTCAGCATTATCTCTCAAGATCTGCTCATGCTCAGGCATATCTATCATGTAGGTAAAATTGAGGAACAAGGCAACCGACTCACGGATGTGTACCGGGCGTATTCCCATCCAGTTGCCTACAGGTCCACCGTCTGGTCTGTCTGGGTCGCCACCGTAAAGTCCCCAGTAAATTGTCCACCCATGTTTGATTTTCTCTATTTTTTTCCAAAACTCCTCTGTCGACTCAATCTTAAACTGTGCGGTTTTCAACTGTGCGGCCGTGAGTTTCTGTATGTTAATCAAGCGTCCGCTTTCTCCTTTGCACACCGTAGGCTTTTTCAGCATCGGAACATCCAGATACGCATCTCCGAATGCCGGGATGGTATCCAGATAGGCAAAATCGAACCATTCTTTGCTCACCTCTGGAATCAAGGCCTTTACCGTGATATGTCCCAGATCGCGCGGAGAATAAAAACGCATATGAAACTGACCTTCGTCTGTTACGGACAACTGCAAGGGAGCAGATGTGTTAAATGAGCGCTGGCTCATATCTGTATACACCGCTTTCTTCTCGTCATCCTGCAGAATCTTCTTGTGATTGCCGTGTTTATATGCTGCTGAAGATACAAACATCGTTCCTCTGTTATCTTCCGGATGATCTACGTCTGTATTGACAGTGGTAATCTGATTGGGAAGTATCTTTATCCCGCTGAATCCATAGGTCTGCGACAGGCTTCCTCCTGTATATGTTCGGCTGACCATTCCAATTTTTCCACTCATTGTCTGGCCTTCAACCGTTGGCATAAACAGATACTCTCTTTCGTTCGACAGATTCAGTTCACGCAGCGTGGTCGTGCTCTGTCCCGAGAAATGTTTGTCGGCTGTCATCGAAGTATAGAATCTGGGAGTTTTTGCATTTGCCACATTTTGGGTTACTGAATATTCTACATAGATATTCTCGAAGTCAAAATTAAATTTCACCTTACCCACAATTCTGTGCTGCGTCACTGTTCCCCCGTTCAGGATGGTTTCCTGTTTACCGTCTGCCGATTCTGTAATGGTGACATCAAAAGGAGTGTTCGAATAGAAATACTCACAGTCCAACGGCTTGCCTAAATCTTCCGGGAAACTCAGCCACACGTCATTCACGTTCGTGATCTTATTGACTGTAGCGCCATCGTTTTCTTTTTCCCCTTTTACCCCCAGCACCAAAAGCCGGTAGCTTCCTTCATGCAATCCTTCTGCGACAATTTCAGCAGTTTCTGGCTTGTATTTGGATTTGATATCCGTCATTACTTTCCCGGTTTCATCTACTATATAATAGTCGAGAAAATCATAGACAGCCTGAGTGACTGTTTCCCCACTGCGCGTTACCGCATCCTCAAACCCCGCCGAATAAAGTCTGAAAACCGCTTCATTCTTTTTACTGTTACCAATATTTTCGCTATTTTCGAACTGTTCCGTACATGAAGTGCTTGCAAACAGTATGCAAGCCAAGAATAGCCCTTTTTTAATCATAAAAAATTAATAATAATCTTGTTGTTTATACCAATTAAAAATACCTATTGTAGTGTTTGTTTCAGTGAAACTACTATCCTAAGAACAACCGGAAAATTCAAAATGTTCATGCCTTTTTTCATCGGTCTGATAAAATAGCCCATCGGCGGGCACCGGTATTGGGGGCATCCCATTGAGTATCAAAGTTTAGGCAACTCTTTGCTTTTTTTTGATTAAATATATTTTTACTTAATAAAATAAATAATAACTAATTTAAACCGTGTTCTTTTAAACGTAAACAGAATCCCCCTTTGTTGCTTACAATTCAATAAATATACAATTAAATAAGAAAAGATATAGAACTAACGGCTGAATCCGGGGAGATGGCATTTTCAGAAGAGGAGATTGCGCGGGAGCCGGAAAGGAGTGGACATAAAAAAAGAAGGACGTTGCACCGTGTCTCCGTGCAACGTCCTTCGGTCGTCATTGCCTGTTACAGCCACAGGCTAAGTTATCTTGATTGCAGGTCAGAACTTGCTTCCGGCTCCTCCGCCACCGAAGTCGCCTCCGCCGAAACTGCCTCCGCTGAATCCGCCTCCGCCTCTGCCTCCGAATCCACCTCCGAAGAAGGGGCCGCCCAGGAACGGACCGCCGTTACCGCCCCGGTGGTGAGGAGAATCGTCGTCATTTACCCGGCGCTGCCGGCGGAGCGTATGGCCGCACTGGCTGCAGCGGTAGACGATTTCTTCCGTACGGATGCCGTTGATATTCGATACGGTGCGGACCGACAACTGCCGTAAGGTGTGACAGTGGCAGTTCGGGCATTTGCTGCGCTGGCGGACACTGAGCCAGAGCAGCAGCGGGACCGCAATAAAACATCCTCCGAGGATCAAGAGCAGCCACAGACTGTCTCCTTCCTCTTCCGGACCGGAAAGCGGACTGCCGGTACCGTCCAGCCGTTGTCTGACGGCCTGTACGCCGGCCAGCATACCTTTGTCCCAGTCTCCACGCGAGAAGGCCTGGTTCATGTAGCGCACCTGAATCTGCTTGCAGACTGCATCCGGCAGGTCGCCTTCGAGTCCGTATCCCGTAGCAAACTGGATGCAGCGTTCTTCCGTTACGAGCAAGATGACCAGACCGTTGTCTTTTTCTTTTTGTCCCACTCCGTTTTTCCGTCCCAGTTCGTAGGCAAACTCGAAGCAGTCGCCCCCTTCAATCTGCTTTACGGCCACGACCAGCGTCTGAACACCGGTCTGCTGCTCCAGGGCAAACAGGGTAGTGTCCAGTGCAGCTACCGTAGCAGGAGAGAGGATGCCGTCCGGATTGCTGACATACCTCATCCGGTTTTGCAGATGCACCATGGGCACATCCTCCACCCGGTAGGCAGGAGTCTGGGCCATGACCGGAAGCAGCAGTCCCCAAAACAGGACGAGCAAATAGCATGTCTTTTTCATCATGACGGTCAGAATTTCACTTCAGGTGCCTTTTCGCTGCCTTCTTCGGCTTCGAAGTACGGACGTTTCTCAAATCCGAACATGCCTGCGAAGATGTTCTTCGGGAAACGGCGGATGTTGGTGTTGTAAGCCTTTGCCACCTCGTTGAACTTGCGGCGCTCTACGCTGATGCGGTTCTCCGTACCTTCCAGCTGTGCCTGAAGCGTCTGGAAATTCTCGTTGGCCTTCAGGTCTGGATAGTTCTCCGTTACGGCCAGCAGGCGGCTCAGGGCACTGCCTACGGCTCCCTGCGCTTTCTGGTAAGCCTCCATCTTTTCCGGAGTCAGTTCGTCTATACTGATAGTGGTCTGAGTAGCCTTGGCACGGGCCGACACCACTGCATCGAAGGTTTCCTTTTCATGAGCCGCATATCCCTTTACGGTATTCACCAGGTTAGGGATGAGGTCTGCGCGACGCTGGTATTGGTTTTCCACATTGCTCCATGCGGTTCCCACCGCTTCATCCTGAGCGACCATAGAGTTATACGAAGTAATGCCATAGACTACGATTACCGCAAGAACGGCAATAATAATGATCCAAGTTTTTTTCATAAAAGTATTCGTTAAAATTACTATTTATAGCAAACATACGTAAAAACGACGGAATATGCTAATAAATCATAAACAAATCTGCCTTTTTCGTGTCTTTCACGCATCAGCTTGCCTTTGGTCATGGCAGGCGGGAATATGGCAAACCCGCATGCGGAGGTCGGAAAACTTCCGTATGCGGGTCGGTCAACCCACGTGTGCGGGTTGTATAACCTCCGTGCGCGGGTCGGAGAACAGACGGTGAAACGCTGCCGTACCGACCATCGCAGACGAGGCTTTCTATAGAGGCTTTTATTTTTGAGTCAGTGTAACTCCGTCGAGTGAGAAGTAAGCCGGTGTATTCATGCCATATTCTCCGTTGTCACTAGAAGACAGTTCGAAAGTAATGTATGCAGCATCTTTCAGTGCACTCCAGTCGAACCATTCCCAGGTATTGACGATAATCTGTTTGCCGTCACGGAAATCGGCCAGATAATAATCTACCCGACCCACTTCAGACTCATCTGCACGGTGGCCCATAGCAGTCAGTTTAAACCAGTCGCCGGCTTCGAACGGACCTTGTACTGTACCACTTCCGTCATTTCCGTCCTTGATGGCCAGGTAATCATAAGTAGTATTGGTTACCCACGCTCCCTTAAAGGCATATTTTGCCGGGTCTGCCAGCGTGATTTTCGCAGTATTAAAACTGTTTGAGCAGGAAGTCAGGTAAGTCGTACCGAATTTTCCTCTGGCTGTAATGGCACTCAGGTTATTGAATCCCGGAGTTTCCGTATCGGTGGTGTTGGTGTAGGTAAATCCGCCGCCGAATCCCCAGCTGCCAAAATAATGGTTGCAGATAATCAGTCCGTCATTGTCCTTGAATTCCGTCTTCTGATAGTAACCTTCAGTTTCTCCTTCTGTACCGAGGAACGACTCTTCGCTGCCGCTGAGACGGCCTTCAAAGCTGGTAGTCACGTCCATTGAGGGTGTTTCATTACTTTCTTCACCACAACTCCACAAGGTCATGCAAAGGCATGCCATAAGTAAATAAGTCAGTTTTTTCATCGTTTTTTATTTTTACTTGGTTATTAATAATGTAAATTCTCTACTCCTGTAATTTCGGTCGACAGTTCCCCGACGTCGCCCGCATCCTGATTGATGGCCGATACCACCTTGACAAAATCGATTTCCTCCAGCATCACCGGTTGCCCGTCTTTCCCCACTGCCCAGTCGATTTTGAACTGGGAGAATTCCGACTGGTTCGGATGGTTGTCGGCATAGCCCCACGGATAAGCGTATGACACCCAGGTGCCGTTCTCGTTGACCGCATTGTCCTTCAGCCGGGTGCCCGAGAATGTCATCTGTCCGCGGGTCTCCCACAGCGGATAATACGATTCCTGCAAATGGAAGACATTCCTCCGCAGACTTCCCGACGCCCCCTGGTTGTCCGTCCAGCGGACATCCCCGTCCAGCGGTTCGGGACGATAATAGGTAATCTCATAATTCCGTATTTCCGTATCTTTTCCGTACTCGCTCCCTGCCAGTTCGTACCACTCGTCGTCGGGCAGACCGTTCCGGTTAGTATCCTGGGATACCCAGACAATGCCCGGCTCCGAACTGCCGCCCGGGCGGTCTTCCCAGGCATTCGGATTGTAGTACGCATTGCCGTAAATCTTGAAGTCGTATTCGCCCTTGACATTCGGTACCGGCTCGGGAAAACCGACAATGATGTATCCTCCGAAAGCTCCCAGTGAGAGCAGCGAGCGTTTCCGTAGCCGTTCCGTGGCCAGTTCGATGACCTCCTCGCGCGAAGTCATCCCTTCCTTCCATGCGGTAGTAATGGTATTCATGTGCTGTGTGGGGGCCGGGTAATAATCCAGTACCTTGTCGGCAAACCCTTCCGGAGCCTCCGGTTCTTCGGTGCCTCCGGATACGTCGCTGGTCTCGTCACGGAAGACCACCGTGTTCGGATTCAGTCCCACGCCGTCCAGGCGGAACTGCAGTTTCCCTTCCGGACTGAAGCAGAGCAGGTCGCCCTCCAGCTGGTAATTGTATGCTTCGGTAATGTAGATGTTGCTGCTGTACGGATTCACCTGTATCGAATAAGGCCGTTCGATGCGGGTCCCGTCGGAAATGAAGGTCTCACGGATTACCTTTCCTGTCGTCAGATTGAAGACCTTGAAGCCCGATTGCTGCGTACGGTAATCGAAATTATACAGATAAGCCAGGTTATAGTCGATGGCAAAATCCATTACCGGTTCGTCGTAACGGGCCGTTACCTCATCCTGCCGGCTGTCGATTTTCACCAGCTGGTAATTGCCTTCTTCTATTTGTTCGCCCCGCGTAACCAGCCAGACCGAATGGTCGGGGCCGGGGAGGACAGGGCCCGGATTGGGTCCTACTTCCAGTCGCTTGATTTCGCGGAAGGTTGCCAGATCGATGATGGAGACCGTACGGTCTACGCCGATTCCCTCACTGTCCAGTCCCCCGGAATTGGTGACATACAGTTTACCGTCCTGTACGCAAAGGTCCTCCGGGTTCCTTCCCGCCCGGATTTCACCGTCAATCTCCAGTGAGCCGGTATGAATGCGGGTGACCGTTCCGTCGAACGAACAGACATAGGCATGGTCTTCGTAGAAGGCGATGGCACGCGGCTGGCGGGAACTTCCTTTCTCGTCTACCAGCGACAACTGGCGGACGGACTGTCCGGTCTGCAGGTCGATGATTTCGATGACGCTCGACACATTGACCACGACATACAGTTTGCCGTCGTAAATCTCCATGTCATTGGCCGTATCTCCCAGTCCCCGACGGTTGCAGTTGCGGAAATAATCGTACGTCAGTTGCCCGCTGCCGAACACATACCGTCCCAGACTGCTGTTGTTCAGGTTGAAAAGCCCCTCACTGAGAATGTACATCTCAGCCGTACCATAGTCCTCTATCCCCGTACCCGACTGTCCCGGAGCGGCATCCTTCTCCTCCAGGTCGTCACAGCCGGTGCTTGCGAATCCCGCAATCAGTCCCATCAGGACGTATCTTATGACAGTATCAAACCACTTGTGCTTCATTTTCATGACTTAATATTTTATACCCAGTGATATCCGGAACGAGCGGCCGGGCATTGGAAAATTCTTTATAATCTCGTAATTCTTGTCCAGCAGGTTCAGTACCTCTGCCGAAACCGAAACCGTTGTGCGCTTCAGCGGGAAACTGCGGCTGGCCGACACGCTGTGGTCGGTATATCCCGGAAGCCGGTTCTTCGCCAGGTTCTGTCCGAGTACATACCGTTTCCCCGAAAAGACCAGTGCGTACGAAAGGTTGACCCAGGGAGTCTCTAAACGGGCTTGTCCGGAACCTGAAACCCGGGGGGTATACGCAATCTGATGTCCGTAGGTCTTTCCTTCCATGGTATTCGGGTCGGAATCCGTGACATCAAGAGCCCGCTGGTACGTATAGTTGCCCGACAGCCCGATGAGGTAGCCGGAAGCCGGACGGAAATCCGCCTGTCCCGCGATGTCGATGCCTTTGATATCCACCTTCCCCAGGTTGACTACGCTCCAGACAAACAGGTTCTTGGTAGGAACGGCCACAATCTTGTCGCTCACCCGGTTGTGGTATGCATCCACGGTGGCCGATACATAAGGCAGCCATTCCGTCACATTTTTCGAGTACGTGATGCCCACGTTCACCTGTCGGGTATTCTCCGGTTTCAGTTCCCGGCTCTCGGACTGCCCGTAATAGAGATCGTTGAAGCTGGGCAGACGGAAAATATCTTTGTAGAATACCCGGAATCGGAGGTCTTCGGACGCAAAGGGCTTGAAGGAGGCACTCACGAACGGAGAGAACTTCCGGTAGTTCTGTGCCCGACTGTCGCCGGCTGCCCTGTCGTGGATAACGGTAGCCAGAAGGGAAGCCGACACCGTACACCAGTCGGCTACGTATTTTCCGGCCAGTGCCGTCAGCCAGGAATACCGCTCCGGGTGGACAGGTTTCGGTGCATCGGCATGCAGCGTGTTCAGGCTTCCGTCGGTAGAAAGAGAGAAAGAAAGCCGGTCGAGAACACGATACAATACCGAGGCCGAAAGATAATATTCCTGTTGGTAATAATTGTTTTCGCTGACTCCAGCCGCATTCTTGTAGTCCGGATCCAGGTAGCGCTGGTAGCTCCAGTTCCACTTGCCCGAACACTGGATGACCCACGAACGTGAAAGTTCTTTCTGGTAGCGGCTCTGTACGAAAGCGTTCTTGTCCCAAAGGTGCTGGGAAGAGTAGGGATAATAAAAGGTGGCCGCATTGGGCAGTCCGCGCGACGACTGGTAGTAATAGGCTTTCAGCCGCCACTGTTCTTTATCGGAAAAATTTCCGAAGAGTTCGGATTCGATGCGGAAGGTTTCTACTTCTGTGTTCTGTCTTTTCTCACGACTCGATAGGTCGTTCTCGTCCCCGTAATAGAGGGTATAGGGATATTGGCCGTCGGCACGCATCCATTCTCCGCTGGCCGAAAGGGCCCATTTCTCTCCCAGTTTGCGACTGAACGAGAGGGCCGGATTGAGCAGTCCCCAGGAACCGGTCTTCACCCGGGCTTCTGCGTTCCAGGTCTTTGAACCGTTGAATTGTGGAGTAAGGGTCTGGATGTTCAGCACCCCAGCTGAGGCAAACAGCCGGGCCGGTTGGAAAATCTGGTCGTTCTGTCCGTTGCTCAGCATCAGGCGGTCGACATTCTCCAGCGAGAAACGTCCGATGTCTACCTGCCCTGTCTGGCAGTCGGTTACGGCTATTCCGTCGTAGCTGACTGTCGTGTGCTGGGCCCCCAGGCTTCGGAGAGAAACCGTCTTCAGTCCCCCGATGCCGCCATAGTCTTTCACCGTCACCCCGGCGAAATGTTTCACCGCATCGGATACCTGCAAGGCATTCAGTGCCTTCAGTTCGCTCCGGGACATGACTTGCAGGGGGGCAGCCGCACGGACTTCCCTCGTCTGGTAACGGTCGGAAACGGTAACTTCTGGAAGACTGTATACCTTGGTCGTATCAATTTCTTGTGCATGGGCCTGAATCAGCAGCATGCTCATCCCCGTGGACAGGATGCATATCGTAATTGTTCTCATTTTCCCCTAAAATGGCTCCGAGGAAGGCATGCGAAACAACTGATTCTCTGTGAAGGATCATCAATCATTTTACGCTTTTTCCTCGAAAGCGGTAAAAGATAATGTGTATGGGCAGGTCTTCTGACTCATTCCTTTCCAGCGAGCCTTCCCGGCCGTGGCCAGTGGCATCCTCGTTGGAACGGTTGCATGGAATTTACAGCAGCGGGACTGTTCAGGACTTTCACCTGATTCCCTTTTGATCGTGCTTGTCTTTCCTGAGCGGGCAGGAGGCAAGCGGCGAACCCATACACCTGATAATTTATGTATTCCCCAATCGGAATTAATCGATGTACTTACCGACAAAGGCAGCTACCTTCTCGGTATAAAGTTGCGGATAGCGCAGGTACGAGGTGGCATGGTCTGCTCCCGGTACCACCCACAGCTCTTTGGGCTGAGGCTTGGCATCGTATACCTCGTACACCATCCAGGTGGGTACGAAATCGTCTTTGTCGCCATGTATGAAGAACATGGGCAAGCGGCACTTGGCCACCTGTTTTACGGCCGATGCTTCGCGGAAGTTCCATCCGTTCTGCCACTGGCAGAGCCAGCTGGCGGTGTAGAGCAGCGGGAAGGCCGGCAGTCCGAACTGCTCTTTGAGTTCTTTCTTGAACTGGTCCCAGACACTGGTGTATCCGCAGTCTTCTACAAAGCAGCGGATGTAGTCGGGAAGCGTTTCTCCTGAGGTCATCATGGTAGTGGCTGCTCCCATGGAGATGCCGTGTACTACCGCCTGGATGGAGTCGCCGAAAAGACGGGGCGCCAGTTCAATCCACTGGATGACATCCTTGCGGTCGTGCCATCCCATCTGAATGGCATCCCCTCCGGTAAGTCCCGTATAGCGCAAGTCGGGCAGCAGGATGTTGTAATCCAGCGACTGGTTGTACAGGTAGCCGATGTGGAACATCCGGATGGCGTTGTCGGTATAGCCGTGCACGATGACTGCCGTGCGGCGGGTAGGGCGGCTGGCACTCGCATAAAAGGCATGCATGCGTACGCCGTCGGGAGCGGTGATGAACGTATCACGCAGGGCATGGTAGGTCTGCAGACTGTCCAGCCAGCCGGTGATGTGCGGATAGGTCTGACGCATGTACGCTTCAGAACCCTGCATGTCCTTTCCCCGGTTGTCGGGGCGGAGCGAGTAATCAATCATGTACAGGCTGCTTCCCGTCAGAATGGCTGCCAGAAGGACGACGGCCAGTGTGATGCCTATAATCAGTTTCTTTTTCATCGGTTCCATATATCCCAGGCTTCAAAGGCCTGGAGCAATAACATTTCTATTCCATTTTTCACTACGGCTCCCTGTTCGCTGCCTTTTTTCATGAACAGGGTAGTGTCCGGGTTGTAGAGCAGGTCGTACAACAGATGCTTGTGGGTGAGGCATTCGTACGGAATGTCGGGATACTCATCTGCATTGGGGTACATGCCTACGGGAGTGGTGTTGACAATGACCTTGTACTCATCCATCAGTTCCGGAGTCAGTTCCTGATAGGTCAGGGTATGTTCGTCGTGCCGGCTCCGGGACACAAAGAGGGTTTCCAGTCCCAGCTTCTTCAGTCCGAAATTAACGGCTTTGGAGGCACCTCCCGTACCCAGGATCAATGCTTTTTTGTGGTGAGGCTCAAGCAGCGGTTCGATGGAACGGCTGAAGCCGATCACGTCGGAATTATAGCCGACAAGTTCAGTCTCTTTCGGTGAGATACGGTTGATACGGATGACATTGACGGCACCTATGGCGGCAGCATCCGTGTCCAGACGGTTCAGGTAAGGGATTACAGCCTCTTTATAGGGAATAGTCACATTCAGTCCCGCGAGATTGGGATTCGCCCTGATGATTTCCGGGAACTGTTCGATGGACGGAATTTCAAAATTAACGTATTCGGCCTGGATGTTTTCTGAAGCAAACTTCTCGTTAAAGAAATTTCTGGAAAAGGAATGTCCAAGAGGATAACCGATCAATCCATATCTCTTCATGTCAGTATCTTTAATAAAAGGTTATTTAGTGGCAAAATAAAGGGTGCAAATGCCAAATGTGAGTTGCCGGCAGGCGACTTGGCTGAAACCGGCTTTACGGATAATGCCCTGCATGACCTTTCCTTGCGGGAAGGCTTTGATGGACTCGGGCAGGTAGGTGTAGGCATTGCGGTCCTTGGAAAAGAATTTACCTACGGCAGGTATTACAATCTTAGAGTAGAGCGCATACAACTGCTTCACGGGAAACAGGGTAGGCTCGGAGAGTTCCAGAATTACCAGATGCCCTCCGGGAACGAGTACACGGTACATTTCCTGCAGACCACGGTCCAGGTTCTCAAAGTTTCTTACACCGAAAGCCACGGTGACGGCGTCAAAACGTTCTGACGGGAAAGACAGGCAAGTGCAGTCTTCCTTCGCGAACGAGACGTATTGTTCCAGTCCCGCCTGTCTGACTTTCTCGCGTCCGACATTCATCATGCCTTCAGAGATATCGGTTCCGATCAACTCTTCGGGGTGTAACATACGGCATGTCTGGATGGCGAAGTCACCGGTACCGGTAGCTACATCCATGATTCTTTTGGGTTGAAACGGTTTGAGACAGCGGATGGCCTTGCGACGCCAGATTTTGTCAATGCCCCATGAAAGCATGTGGTTGAGGTTGTCGTAGGCAGGGGCGATGTTGTCGAACATTTTTTCTACCTGTACGGCTTTTCCTTCTTCTTCGTTATAGGGCTTGATGTGTTCTTGCGGGTAATCGGACATATGGTTTGAACATTTAGAAAAAGGAACAGAGACAAAGGAAACCCTTTCTCCGTTCCTTTTTGATGTGGATATTATTTCGTCAAATATTCTGTTACGTTTTTGTTGATACGTTCAGCCAGTGAATCAGTATCAGCCTTTACGAAGCTTTCACCAGTGATGTGTTCGTAAAGTTCAATGTAGCGGTCGCTGATAGAAGCTACGATAGCCGGAGTCATTTCAGGAACAGTCTGTCCTTCTTTTCCCTGGAAACCGTTGGCCATCAGCCATTCGCGTACGAATTCTTTTGAAAGCTGTTTCTGAGGCTCACCTTTTTCAAAGCGGTCCTGATAGCCTTCTGAGTAGAAGTAACGGCTAGAGTCCGGAGTGTGGATTTCGTCCATCAGGTAGATTTCTCCGTTGTGCTTTCCGAATTCGTATTTGGTGTCCACCAGAATCAGACCGCGTTCTGCTGCCATCTGTGTACCACGCTCGAACAAGGCGAGTGTGTATTTTTCCAGTGTCTCGTATTCTTCAGGAGTAGCCAGGCCTTTTGCCAGGATTTCTTCCTTGGAAATATCTTCATCGTGCATACCCATTTCGGCCTTGGTGGTCGGAGTGATGATCGGGTGCGGGAATTTTTCGTTTTCACGCATTCCTTCCGGCAGGCGTACACCGCAGATTTCGCGAACGCCGCTCTTATAAGCACGCCATGCGCTGCCACACAAGTATCCGCGTACAATCATTTCCACAGGGAAACCTTCGCACATTACACCTACGGTTACCATAGGATCGGGAGTAGCCAGTTTCCAGTTCGGGCAGATGTCAGTGGTTGCGTCCAGGAATTTGGCTGCAATCTGGTTCAGCATCTGTCCTTTGTAAGGAATACCTTCAGGCAAAACTACGTCGAAAGCCGAGATACGGTCGGTGGCCACCATTACGAGTTTTTCGTCATTGATGTTATACACATCGCGTACTTTACCGTGATATACACTTTTCTGTCCGGGAAAGTTGTAGTCTGTTTTTGTTAATGCTTTACTCATTTTCTTATGTGTTTAAATGATAGATGATTGTTCTTTGGATGATTGTTCCTTGGGCAGTCTGGCCTCTTTCTTTTTCTCTTCGTATTTCTCGTAGGCTTCCACTATCCGGGTAACCAGCTTGTGGCGTACGATGTCTTTTTTGTTGAGCTCGATGAAGCTGATGCCTTTTACTCCTTTCAGGATTTTCATGGCCTGTATCAGTCCGGAGGTCTGCGAGGAGGGAAGGTCGATCTGTGTCATGTCACCGGTGATGATCATCTTGGTGTTCATGCCCATTCGGGTAAGGAACATCTTGATCTGCTGGGTAGTGGTGTTCTGTGCCTCGTCGAGGATGACTACCGCATCGTTCAGGGTGCGTCCTCTCATGAAGGCCAGCGGAGCAATCTGAATGATGTTCAGTTCCATGTATTCTTTGAGCTTGGCGGCGGGAATCATGTCCTGCAGCGCGTCGTAAAGGGGCTGCAGATACGGATCGATCTTGTCTTTCATGTCGCCGGGAAGGAAGCCCAGTTTTTCCCCTGCTTCCACTGCCGGGCGGCTCAGAATGATTTTCTTGATTTCCTTGTTCTTCAGGGCGCGTACGGCAAGTGCGATGGCCGTGTAGGTTTTTCCGGAGCCGGCAGGACCGATGGCGAATATCATATCGTTCTTGTCAAACTCCTTGACCAGTTTCACCTGATTGGTGCTGCGCGGGATGATCGGCTTGCCGGTGACGCTGTATACGATGACGTCTTCTTTTTTCTCCATCTGGGGCTTTCCGCCCTTTACGATTTCCAGTATGGTTTCTTCATTCAGTGAATTGAACTGTACGCAGTGTTTTTCCAAAGCCAGTACGGCTTCTTCAAATGCGCACATTTCTTCTTCATCTCCCATTACTTTGATGACGTTGCCCCTGGCTACGATGCGGAGCTTGGGAAACAGCGCTTTAATCATCTGTATGTGAGTGTTGTTGACTCCGTAAAAGATTACGGGATCTATATCTTCAAGTACTATATGCTTTTCGATCATTCAGCCTGATTTGATATATTTTATGGTAATTTGTGTGCAAATTTAATCATTCCTTTTGATTGGGTGGCACGATTTGACTTTTTTATTTCAGGTTTTGATAATTTCCTCTTTTCAGTTATTCTGTCTATCTTTGCCCGACGTAAAAGAAAATTAGGATGAAGAAGTTTTTTATTGGTTGTGCCGGAATCTTGTTTTTCGGCTTTTCTTTGGGGCTGACAGCCTGTAAGGAAAAAGATATGTCGATGAAAATGAACAATCCGCGTAATATACGTGGGGTGATCAGCTATAAACGGAGTTTCGGGGATTTGAATGATGTGCAGCTGAAAACGGCTAAGAAGATCGGAATTCGACCTATCCAGTCGCGTGACGATGCGGAGATGCTGAGCGGAAAGCTGGATGAGATTACTCCCTGCGACTGGTATGATGTGGATTCGCTGACGCATTCCATTCCTTACCTGATACCGCAGGCAAGCAGTCTGCTGGATACAATCGGGGTGAATTTCCTGGATTCACTGGAATGCAAGGGACTGAATCCGAACAAGATTATCGTGACTTCGGTGCTGAGAACCAAGGATGATGTGAAACGGCTTCGTCGTACCAACGGAAATGCTTCCTTGAATTCCTGTCATTTTTACGGGACTACGTTCGATGTGAGCTGGAAGCGTTTCAGAAAGGTGGAAGATCCGGACGGACGGCCGATGCAGGATGTGAGTGCGGATACACTGAAACTGGTGTTGTCGGAGGTGCTGCGTGATCTGCGCAAGCAGGACCGCTGCTACGTGAAGTATGAGCTTCGTCAGGGATGTTTCCACATTACGGCACGTTGACAGGAGGGTGTATGGCAAGGTATTTCATTTATTTGGCTTACGACGGTACCAATTATCATGGCTGGCAGATTCAGCCGAACGGGGCGAGTGTGCAGGAGACATTGATGAAGGCGTTGTCAACTTTCCTGCGCCGTCCGATAGAGGTGGTAGGGGCCGGACGTACGGATGCGGGAGTACATGCCCGCCTGATGGTGGCTCATTTTGACTATGACGGGGTACTGGATGAGGCGGTGGTTACCGACAAGTTGAACCGGCTGTTGCCGCCCGATATCTCGGTTTATTCCGTACGCAGGGTCAAGGACGATGCGCATGCACGTTTTGACGCGACTTACCGTACTTATAAATATTACATCACTACCTCTAAGTCTCCGTTCAACCGGGCGTATGTGTGGCGGATCTTTAACCGCCTCGATATCGACCGCATGAATGAGGCTGCGGCGGTATTGTTCGATTACATCGATTTCACCAGTTTCAGCAAGTTGCATACGGACGTAAAGACCAACAACTGCCGCATCATGTATGCCAAGTGGGAGGCGTGCGGTGAAAACGAATGGGTCTTTACAATTCAGGCCGACCGTTTTCTGCGCAACATGGTACGGGCGGTGGTCGGCACCTTGATTGAAGTGGGCAGAGGAAAACTGACGGTGGAGGGATTCCGCCGGATTATTGAGGAAAAGAACCGTTGCAGTGCCGGTACATCGGTGCCCGGACATGCGCTGTTCCTCGTCGATGTCGGTTATCCCGATTCTGTGTTCCTGACCGATTAGTCCTGTTTCTCGGTCAGGTACTTCCAATAACGTACGGGCATATCCTTTTTGTGTTTCACCGGGTTGAGACGCTCGCGGATACAAATCGAATTGAAATAGCTTTTCCAAAGTTCCTGGAAAAGCTTTTCGTCTTTATCCAGCCACTCTTCGTCGAGCCGGTGGGCCTGCAGAAGGGGAGCAGAGGGGGATGAAAAGGTGATTTCATCAATTTCCTTCAGGTTATAGTAATAGCCATATTGTCTTCGGTTGTCGTATATGATCCAGGGCTGGTCGGAAAAACGGTCGCGGAAATGCATGACGGTGAGTGGCAGTACGTTGTATATCGGTTCCATGGCTCCCCAGTAGATTCCGTCTGCGGTTTTCTGAAAGCGCATGAACTGCATCACACGCAATTGTTCTCCTCCTACCTTTTTCCCTAACTGCATGACTGCCGCTACGTGAGGGTCTGTGAAGTTGGTCTCTATGGACCGGGAAGCGGCCACCACTTTATGTAAAAAGTGGAAGAGCAGGTTGCCTGTGCCTTCTTCCTCCGAAAGCCAGCACTTTATTACCCAGTTGACGGCCGTGCGGGATAATTTCTTCTGTATGGCCTTCCATACCCTTTCGGCCTTTTCCATATCGGTATGTACGCAGTAGAGTTCCTCATAGAAGAGGGGAGGCATTTCTTGACTGCCTAACAGCCGGTCGGGAAATCGTTTCCGGGAATACGCATCGAACAATGCGGTCAGTATGCCTTCGAAACTGTTGTCAAATTGATAGAGAATCATAAACCTTATAATGCATTTGTTTTCCACTAACCTTTTTCAGTCGGATGGGATGTGCTGCCGGTATCGGGCAGGCAATACCGGCTTTCCGTGCGGTGGTGCCTGACTGAGTCGGTCTCCCTGCAAAGATACGCAAATTTTTTATTTTCGGTTTTTGGGCCTGTAGCGGGCGGCTTGTAAAAGAATAGCCATATTATCCTATCTGAATAGTATTAAAATTTTTCCATATAGTATAAAAAAATACAGTGATAGTTGTGAAAACAATGGATTATCCGCTTGTCGCATTCTGACAGACTTGCAATATTCTTATCTATTTCACTATCTTTGTCTTAGTTAGAAAATGATTACTGTAGGTATAAAAGACTGGTTTTCAGAAGTGGGGAGTTTTTATACTCGTGAAAATCATGTTTGATCTGGGGTCTGAGGAAAAAATGAATGTGAAAATATTTTTTCTTTGTAGTAGGTTTTATTGTTACATTTGGATCAACTAACAAATAACGACATGGTCAATAAATTTTTTTATTTGGGAATACTTTGCGGATGTCTGATATTTTGTGCCAGCAGTTGCCGGAACACCCAGAAAAAAGGTGAATTGCCTTTGACATCCTCAGAGCAGTTGGTTCTGGAATGGGAATCTTCTCTTCGGGACGATTATGCGCATTTCTCACAGCAGTTGGACAGTATACTGCCTTTGCTGGATGACAGCCTGTTTTATTGTCGGGGATTGATTCTGAAGTCCAGGGCAAAGATGTTCCTGGCCGATCACGACTCTGCCCTTTGGTATCTGGACCGGGTCAGAGATTTTTGCGCCGATAAGGATACCACTGATGCGGATATCCGTTTCCTGTATTCCCGCGTATATAATATGAGGGGAAATGCCCTGGCTCGTTTTTCGTTGGTTGATTCTGCCCGAAATGAATTTATCAGGGCTTACCAGTGGTGTCTTCCTTATTCCGGGAAAAAGGATTTGCTTAATGTCAGCATGAACATCGCTGATGCCTATGTGCGCGGGGGCCGGTTCGACCAGGGAGCCTTGTGGTACCGGAGGGCCCTGGCGTTTGCGGATTCGTTGCAGATGCCCGATCAGGAGCGCTTCCCGATTTATTATGGACTGGCACAGGTGAACATGGAATTGCGGGATTTTGCCCGTTGCGACTATTATTACGACTTGGCTGGCAGTTATTATGATAAGATGAGTGTCTATGAAAAGCATGTCTACTTGAATAACCGGGGAAACTCGTATTATTATCGTCAGGATTATCAGACTTCTTTTGAATACTTCCGAAAAGTACTTCGCTTGTTGGACGGACGTCCGGAGTTCGAATTTGAACGGAACCTGGCAAAGGTGAATTTGGGGGATCTTTTCCTTTCTACGGGGCAGTTGGACTCTGCGGCGTATTACCTGGATCAGTGTCACGGCTTTTTCAGGCAGATGAACAACAACAGTGCGTTGTATTATATCGATACGCAGCTCATCAAACTGGCTCTGGAACAGAATAACCTGGCGCTGGCCCGTGAGCGAATGAAGCAGGCGGTGACTCCTTCTTATGTAGAACCTAATATGCTTCACATCCGCAATCAGCACTTGCAGCAGTATTTCGAGAAAATGGGTGATTATAAGAAGGCTTACGAATATCAGACGCTGAACCAGCATATCGATGACTCTATCCGCAGCGGAAGAATCAAGATGAGGGCGGCAGAGATTGCGCTTCGTTACCGTCAGGACAGTACGCTTCTGCGTACCGAACTGTTGTTGAACCTGAAACAGAACGAGGTGCTCCGTCTGAACCAGTGGATATATATAGGTGGTGCAGGCATCCTGTTGCTGGCGGCAGGGGGCGTCATCTGGTTTCTATATTGGAAAAGGAGGAGGGACGCGGAGGAATGGAACATGAGGATGGCAATCACTTCCCTGAAACTGGAAAACGTAAGAAACCGTATTTCTCCTCATTTCATATTCAATGTACTGAGCAGGGAGGCCGTACTCCAATCGGGGAAAAAGGAAAGCCAGAATCTGATGAATCTGGTGAAGCTCATACGGAGTAATCTTGATTTGACCAACAGCCTGTCGGTCACTTTGTTCGATGAACTGGACTTTGTCAAGACTTACGTGAAACTGGAAGAAAGGAGTCTGCAGCCCGATTTCCAGTTCCTGGTACATGTGGAGGAAGTGGATGTGAAGTCCCTGCAGGTACCTACCATGCTGCTGCAGATACCTACCGAAAACGCGGTCAAGCACGCGTTGAGGATGAAGGAAGGAAAGAGAAGACTTTGGATCAATATTGTAAGAATTGGAAACTGTGTGGAAATGATGGTGCGTGATAACGGAGGAGGTTTTGTCGAACACAGTGCGGCACACGGCACCGGAACGGGAATGCGGGTCGTTACACAGACCATCCAGCTGCTGAATCTTTATAATCGCCACCCCATTCTGATGGCTGTCAACAACGTGGAAGTGGAAGGCGGAGATATCGGTTGTGAGGTACGTTTTTCAATTCCGATGGATTATTCTTATCAGTTAAAAAAAGAAAAGAAACATAGATATGGAGAGAAATTATAAGGTCCTGATTATTGATGACGAGGAAGGGGCCATTGAGAATCTGATATTGTGCTTGAAGCGTTATCCGTTTCTTACGGTAGAGGGAACGGCCAAAAACGGAAAGAGTGGAATAAAACTTCTGGACAAGGTACATCCCGACTTGCTTTTCCTGGATGTGGAACTGCCGGATATGGAAGGCATGGACTTGCTGCTGCAGATTAAGGATACGCTTTCCTGGAACATGAAGGTGGTGTTCTATACGGCATACAACAAGTATGTAATCGATGCCTTGCGTTCTTCGGCATTCGATTTCCTGCAGAAGCCGGTCGACAAGGATGAGCTGCATACGGTGGTTTCCCGTTTCATAGAGAATGAAAGCGGGAGCGGCGGTGAGCGGATTGCACAGGCAGAAGTGGAGAAGCCTTTTCTGATTGTGACCCCGACGGGCGACCTGCGCTTTTTGCGTGCTTCCGAAATCGGGTATTTCCGCTATTTGTCGAACCGCAAGATTTGGGAGGTAGTGCTTGCCAACGGTCATTTTCTGCCTTTAAAACGGAATACGAAGGCCGAACAGCTCTGCTCGTTCGATCCGATGTTTGTGCAGATTCACCAGTCGTATATCATCAATATGCACTATCTGCTGATGGTTCAGGATAATCATTGTGTGATGTATCCTCCTTTTGACCATATTGATGAACTGACGGTTTCAAAGAAATACAAAAAGGAAATCATGGAAAGATTTTGTCAACTTTAATTGGGAAATTTCAGGGGAAATATCTGATGGGCAAGTCCGCCGGGTTTTATGAGATATTGAATAAAAAAAAGAGTTGATAATCTCATTTTTCTCTACGATAGGATAGTTTTTTTAGTTGATAGTCTATATTATTATGTTAATAAATTTTTATTTAAAATATTTTAAGTATCTTTGCGTAAAAATAAATTAACAAAGTTAAGTAGTATGATGAATTGTAAAAAGGTTTTATTGATTTGTGCAAGTTTATTGGTTGGGGAATTTGCTCATGCACAGTATTTGCGGACTTCTTATTTTATGGAAGGAACGTCTTCACGTTTGCAGTTGAATCCTGGTTTACAGCCGATGAGAGGCTATTTTAACTTTCCGGTAGCAGGTTCTTTCAACGTAGGTGCTTCTTCAAATGTATTGGGAACTGAAGATATTATCGATATTCTGGATTCTGGTTCTAACCTGTTTACCAACGATGCATTGTATAGCCGTCTGAAGACGGACAACCGCCTGAATGTGAATCTGAATACGGATATCTTGTCCTTCGGTTGGTATAAGGGTAAAAATTTCTGGACCTTTAACGTAGGTCTGCGGACTGATATCGGGGCTTCAATCCCTAAGAATATGTTCGATTATTTGCGTAACGCTGACCAGTTGAGCACTACAAACCTCAAGGGAGAAATTTCTAACATGACTCTCGATGTCAATGCATATGCTGAAGTCGGATTGGGATATTCACGTGCCATCAATGACCGCTTGACAGTGGGTGGACGTGTAAAAGTTTTGCTGGGATTGGCAAATGCTCAGCTCGATGTGGATCAGTTCTCTGTAGATATGAATCTTCCGGAAAATCCGGAAAATCCCGATAGCTGGAATGCCGGACAGCAGTATCATGCAAACGTAGCTTCTCATGCTCATGTAACTACTACCATGAAGGGGGGAGGCTTGAGTTTCTCTCAGGATGGAAATAAGATTGACGGTTTTGACTTTGACTTCGATAACTTCGGAATTGCCGGTAAGGGATTCGGTATCGACTTGGGTGCCAGCTACAAACTCTTCGACAACGTGACTTTGTCGGCTGCTGTGCTCGACCTGGGCTTCCTGAAATGGGATGCTTCATGTACTACCGTGGCAACTTCCGATCAGGACGAACAGATTACAATCGACCAGAACAATTATACTGAGTATGTTGACGGTGACTTCCTGAGCCTGGAACGTTTTAACCTGACGAAAGACGAAGAAGCTGTTTCTGACAGAAAGGTTAAACTGGCTTCTACAGTGTTGCTGGCCGGTGAATACGCTCTCTTCAACAACAAACTGAGTGTGGGTGCTATGTATACTGCACGCTTTGTACAGCCTAAGACATTGAACGAACTTACTTTCTCGGCTACTTTCCGTCCGAAGAACTGGTTCAATGCAGCTGTCAGCTACTCACCGATTCAGGCAAGCGGAAAATCTTTGGGTGTAGCCCTGAAGTTTGGTCCGTTGTTTGTGGGAACCGACTATATGTTCTTTGGATCTAACTCAAAGACTGTAAACGGTTTCGTCGGAATCTCATTCCCGTTGGGAAAGAAGAGAAGCGAGACAATCTAAATTTTTTCTCTCTTATATAGTTAGGTAGAAAGGTACCTTGATTTTATTACAGCGGTTTTTGTTAATTGAGGTACTTATAAAGAGGAAGGCTCTACAATCCTGGTGAATAACCCTGTCTGTCTTTTTAATGTTCACCCGGAGGTCTTCCTCTATTTTTTTATCCGATAGCAAGGGATTTCATCTCTTCTCCCTTCAGATTATATACGGTAACGGTTCCGTTTTCATAGACTGCAAATGTTTCGGTATTCCCTCCTTTCGGAAAGGTAACCGATCCGGTATTGCAGACAGTCGTACCGTCTTCCTTTTTTTCCAGTTTCCACAGATGGGTGTGTCCATAGAAGAAGCAGTCGTGCTTTCCCTGCGGCATCTTTTCCTCGTGGTAGATATGGCCGTGAGTCAGGAAGAGTTTCTTTCTGTTGTCGACTACCAGCGCATAATCGGCCAGGATAGGGAAGTGCAGCAACATCTGGTCCACTTCCGAGTCGCAGTTGCCCCTTATCGCAATGATGCGGTCGGACATCTCATTCAGTCTTCTTGCTATTTCCTGCGGGTTGAGGCCTTCCGGAATCCGGTTTCTCGGACCATAGTTCAAGATATCTCCCAGAATCAGCAGCATGTCGCAACCCTGCTTGTCAAAGAAATCCAGTACGCTCTCCAATGCCGGCAGAGAGCCGTGGATGTCGGATACAATCAAATATTTCATCTTTTTCCTATTTGTGTGGGTTAGTATTTTACGGTAAAAGTAAGAAGATTTGGGGACATTTCCTCCCGGACGGTCATTCTTTTCCTTCCCCTTCCGGCAGGCATCCCTTTATTTCCCCTTTTTACGGCCTGTACGCTTCGGATACCCGACGGGCGGATATTTGCCCTCATGCCGTTCATACCCAGAAAAAAAGCGGCTGGAGAAGGCTCTCCAACCGCTTTCGTTATTTATCAGGATAATTTTCTATGCGTAGGAAATTATTCTTCGTTGCTCCAATCCATTGCAGCCATACGCTTGTAAGAAGCATAACGTTTCTTAGCCATGTCTTCGCAAGCAGCAAACAGGTCAGCAGCTTCAGCAGGATACTGTTTCATTACAGAAGCGAAACGAACTTCGCCCTTCAGATAATCCTGGAAACCTTCCCAGTTCGGTTCCTTAGAGTCGAGTGAGAACGGATTCTTACCTTCTTCTTCCAGAGCCGGGTTGAAGCGCCACAAGTGCCAGTAACCACATTCTACAGCCTTAGCTTCTTCAGCCTGAGATTTACCCATACCAGCTTTCAAACCGTGGTTGATACATGGAGCGTATGCGATAACCAATGATGGTCCAGGATATGCTTCAGCTTCGCGGATAGCTTTCAAAGTCTGAGCCTGGTCAGCACCCATTGCAATCTGAGCTACGTAAACGTAACCGTAAGTAGTGGCAATCATACCCAGGTCTTTCTTGCGAACGCGTTTACCAGAAGCAGCAAACTTAGCGATAGCACCCAGCGGAGTAGCCTTAGAAGACTGACCACCAGTGTTAGAGTAAACTTCAGTATCCAATACCAGGATGTTTACATCTTCGCCAGAAGCGATTACATGGTCAAGACCTCCGTAACCAATATCGTAAGAAGCACCGTCACCACCGATAATCCACTGTGAGCGTTTTACCAGATAGTCTTTGAATTCAGCGATAGTAGCGCAAGCAGCACACTTGTCTTTTGCAGCTTCTACCAACGGGATAATCTTTTCAGCAGCAGCTTTGCTCTTATCCGCATCGTTGCGGCCGTCAATCCATTCCTGGAATGCTTCTTTGTATTCTGCCGGAGTAGCTTCGTTTGCGATAGCAGACTTCATAGCTTCTTCCAGACGGTTGCGCAGTTTCTTGTTAGCCAATTCCATACCCAAACCGAATTCGCAGAAGTCTTCGAACAATGAGTTAGCCCAAGCAGGACCCTGACCTTTTTCGTTAGTTGTGTAAGGAGTTGAAGGAACTGAACCAGAATAGATAGAAGAACATCCAGTAGCGTTAGCAACCATTTCACGGTCACCGAACAACTGAGAAATCAGTTTCACATACGGAGTTTCACCACAACCAGAGCAAGCTCCAGAGAACTCGAACAACGGCTGAGCGAACTGAGAGTTCTTCACGTTAGCCTTGATGTCTACCAAGTGCTGTTTAGACTTCACGTTGTCAGCGCAGTAAGTCCAGTTAGCAGCTTCAGCCAACTGAGTTTCAAGCGGCTTCATAGTCAAAGCCTTGCCACCCTTCTTCGGGTTGCCCGGACAAACGTCAGCACAGTTACCGCAACCCAAGCAGTCCATAACGTCTACCTGTACACGGAATGTCATTCCGTCGAACTGTTTACCTACAGCTTTCAGAGTCGGGAAGTTAGCACCAGCTTGTTCTTCAGCATCCAGTACGAACGGACGGATAGCAGCGTGAGGACAAACGTATGCACACTTGTTACACTGGATACAAGTTTCAGGATTCCATTCCGGAACGAATGCAGCTACACCACGTTTTTCGTATTTAGCTGTTCCCTGATGCCATGTACCGTCTTCGATACCCTTAAATGCAGATACTGGCAGCAAGTCACCATCCTGAGCGTTGATAGGACGAACAACTTCGTTGATGAATGCCGGATCGTTGTTTGCAGCAGCAGCTTCAACTTCCAGGTTAGCCCATGCCGGATCAACAGTCAATTGTTTGTATTCACCACCACGGTCAACGGCAGCGTAGTTCTTGTTAACCACGTCTTCACCCTTCTTGCCGTAAGACTTCACGATGAATTTCTTCATCTGTTCTACAGCCAGGTCAACTGGAATTACGCCAGTGATACGGAAGAATGCAGACTGCAGGATAGTGTTAGTACGGTTACCCAAACCAATTTCCTGAGCAATCTTAGTTGCATTGATATAGTAAACAGTGATGTTGTTTTCTGCGAAGTATTTCTTCACTTTGTTCGGCAGGTTCTTAGCCAATTCTTCGCCTTCCCAGATAGTGTTCAGCAAGAATGTACCGTTCTTACGCAGACCGCGAGTTACATCATACATGTGCAGGTAAGCCTGTACGTGGCAAGCTACGAAGTTAGGAGTAGTTACCAAGTAAGTAGAGCGGATAGGATGATCACCGAAACGCAAGTGAGAGCAAGTGAAACCACCAGATTTCTTAGAGTCGTATGAGAAGTAAGCCTGGCAGTATTTGTTGGTGTTGTCACCGATGATTTTTACAGAGTTCTTGTTAGCACCTACAGTACCGTCAGCACCCAAACCGTAGAATTTAGCTTCGAACATACCTTCGCCACCCAAAGCGATTTCTTCTTTCTGAGGAAGAGAAGTGAAGGTAACGTCATCTACGATACCGATAGTGAAGTGGTTCTTAGGAGTCGGCAATGCCAAGTTTTCGTATACAGAAAGAATCTGAGCAGGAGTAGTATCCTTAGAACCCAGACCATAACGTCCGCCTACGATAAGAGGAGCATTTTCCTGTCCGTAGAAGCAGTCTTTTACGTCAAGATACAAAGGTTCGCCGTTTGCACCCGGTTCTTTTGTACGGTCAAGAACTGCAATGCGTTTTGCAGTCTTAGGTACAGCTGCCAAGAAATGTTTAGCAGAGAACGGACGATACAAGTGTACAGAAACCAAACCAACTTTTTCGCCGTTTGCTACCAAGTGGTCGATAGCTTCACGAGCAGCTTCAGTTACAGAACCCATAGCGATGATTACGCGTTCAGCATCTTCAGCACCATAGTAGTTGAACAAGCCGTAGTGACGTCCTGTAATCTTGTTGATTTCGTTCATATATTCTTCTACGATAGCAGGAACTGCTTCATAGAACGGATTGCAAGATTCTCTGTGCTGGAAGAAGTGATCCGGGTTTTCAGCCATACCGCGAGCAACCGGTTTGTTAGGACTGAGTGCACGTTCACGGAATTCAGCCAAAGCTTTCTGGTCTACCAGCGGAGCGAGGTCTTCGTTTTCCAGCATTTCAATCTTCTGGATTTCGTGTGATGTACGGAAACCGTCGAAGAAGTTCAAGAACGGAACGCGAGACTTGATTGTTGACAAGTGAGCTACACCGGCCAAATCCATAACTTCCTGTACAGAACCTTCACAAAGCATAGCGAAACCAGTCTGACGGCAAGACATTACGTCCTGGTGGTCACCGAAGATACACAATGCGTGAGAAGCCAGTGTACGTGCAGAAACATGGAATACGCATGGCAAGAACTCACCTGCAATTTTGTACATGTTAGGAATCATCAACAGAAGACCCTGAGAAGCAGTATAAGTAGTTGTCAATGCACCAGCCTGAAGAGATCCGTGTACTGCACCAGCAGCACCACCTTCAGATTGCATTTCCTGAACCAAAACAGTTTCGCCGAAGATGTTTTTACGACCTGCGGCAGCCCATTCGTCTACATATTCAGCCATTGTAGATGACGGGGTGATAGGATAGATAGCTGCAACTTCTGAGAACATATATGAAATATGTGCTGCAGCCTGGTTACCATCACAAGTGATGAATTTTTTTTGTTTAGTCATACAATTACTAATTAAATATGAAGTAATAAAATCGTTATTGTCAATATAAAAATCCAAATAACCATAAAGGTATCTGGTCACCGTGTCCTATTTCCATTTTATGCATAGCATAGTATATGTTCGGATTACTTTTATATTTGCTTCCCTCTGCACAAATCCGGAAATGCAGCGTATTGTCTACAAGGAAAGAGGTACCTTTATCTCCTTTGTTGATTTTGTGGTCTTTCCACAAGGTATTGACAAAGAAGGTTTCCAGCACATCCTGTTCCTCCACCTTTACTGGGTAAATGCTGTACATCAGGTTCGTGTTATGCATCATGATTTTAGCCGGCTTTTTAGGGAAACTTTCCCCTTTCGGATAAACCATGTTGATGAGTCGTGCATCTGCCAGGTATTTTATGTAGTTCATGACTGTGGCACGTGATGTCTGAATTTCATTAGCCAATTGGCTGACATTAGGAGCCACAGGACCATCTACCGCTAGCAAATATAATAATTTTTTGATTTTGGACAGATATTTCAGTTCGATTTGTTTAATCAGAAGAATGTCCACTTCAATCATCATGTTCATGGTCTTCAGCAGATTTTCCGAGAAATTTCTTTTTTCAAGGAAAAAAGGATAGAAACCATGATGGATGTAGTCCTGAAAATAATTGAGCGGATTGATGTGTGGTAAGATTGTTTTCACAATATGCTCGTGATTGTGCAGAATCTCATCCAACGTATAAGCTGAAAAATGATTTCCTGTCTGTAAGTTCAGAAATTCACGGAAAGAAAATCCTCTCAGGTTATATGACTTGACAATCCCGTTCAACTCGGGATTCTCATCTTTCAGGCGCATTACAGAAGAACCGGTAAATACAATTTTCAGTTGCGGATAACGTTCGTAGCATGTACGCAAATCATGACTCCAGTCTGGAAGCTTGAAAACCTGATCAATAAGCAGGACTTTTCCCCCTCTTTTAACAAATTCCCCAGCAAAGTCTACTAAACTGTATTGTGAAAAGTAGAAATTATTCATGTTTACGAACAAGCAGGAACGGTCAGTCCCGAATTTTTCTTTTGCATATTGTAAAAGAAATGTGGTTTTGCCTACCCCTCTTGTACCTTTTATACCAATCAAGCGATCATTCCAGTCTATTTCATCCATGAGATCACGGCGAACAGGAGCGTTGGTATGTTCAACCAAATAATTATGTGTTCTGTAAAATGCTTCCATGAATTCTGTTTCTAGGCTGCAAATATACGAATACTTCATAATATTGCAAACTGGAGTTGTCAAAAATTCATCTTTTGATTAAGTTTTTTTGAATCTCTTTTTGGTGCATCAAAGGCGGGGATTTGTTGGTTTGCTTTTCAGGTATAGATTCTCGATTTGATAATTTGTAAAGGGGGAGAATCGTAGCATCATTTGTGTAATCTCAGTACTTTCAAAGAAGTACTACAGTACTCCCGTGAAAGTACTGAAGTACTTCATAGGCAGTACTACAGTACTTCTTCGGGAGTACTGGAAACTTAGTTCAGTTCGTTTTTGGGGGGATTAGAATTGATAATTCTTTTCCACCCAGTCGATAAATGCCTGGTTTACTTGGCGTGTTCCTCCCGGAGTAGGATAGTCTCCACTAAAATACCAGTCTCCTGGATGTGCCGGACATGCTTCATGCAGTCCTTCCAACGTTTGGTAAACAATCTGTACTTTTGCCCGCGTAGTGGGAGGAGTCAGCAATGCAGCAATCTTTTCTGATATTTCTTCATCACTAAAGGATGCATAGATTTCTTTTACGTAATTGTGCATTTTTTCCTTAGGCAGGTTCATTTGTTCTTTGGATTTTCTATAGGCATATTCAATGACGTGCTGCATATCACGCTCTTCCAGCAGAGCAATGGCAGCCTTGAAGGCGATGAATTGTTCCATGCTGGCCATGTCAATACCATAGTAATCCGGATAACGGACTTGTGGCGAAGAGGATACGATGACAATCTTTTTGGGCTGCAGACGGTCGAGAATGCTGATGATACTTTGTTTCAAGGTCGTTCCTCGTACGATACTGTCATCAATGATGACTAAATTATCTTCATGTGGCACGAGGCTTCCGTAGGTAATATCATATACGTGAGCTGCCAGGTCGTTACGGGTATTTCCTTCTGCAATAAAAGTACGTAATTTAATATCCTTGATGGCTACCTTCTCGCTTCGGATGCGTTGAGAAAGAATTTGTTTCAGCTCCTCATGGTTCGGTGTGTGACCCAGAGCCTCGATTTGTTTGATTTTAAGTTGGTTCAGGTAATTGTCCAGTCCTTCCAGCATTCCATAGAAAGCTACTTCAGCTGTATTGGGAATGAATGAGAATACAGAATGGGCAATATCATGATTGACTGCAGAGAGAATCGGTTCAATCAGTTTTTCTCCTAATTTTTTACGTTCCCGATAAATATCCACGTCACTTCCTCGGCTGAAGTAGATGCGTTCGAAAGAGCAGGGTTTTAATTTTCCGGGTTTGTTAATTTGTGCCAGTCTGAGCTGACCTTTCTTATTGACCAATACAGCTTGGCCAGGCATCAGTTCATGGATGCTTTCAGCAGGGATATTCAATACCGTCTGAATGACAGGGCGTTCCGAAGCTAATACCATGATTTCATCGTCCTGATACCAGAACGCGGGGCGAATACCCCATGGGTCGCGTACGGCAAAGGTCTCGCCGCTTCCTGTCATTCCGCAGATGACGTAACCTCCATCCCAGGATGGGGAAGAAGTTTTCAGTACGTTTGTCAGGTCAATCCGGTCTTCAATGGCATGCGTGATGTCCATTCCCTTCAAGCCTTCTTCTTTGCACTGGTTGTAAAGGCGCTCCACTTCTCTGTCCAGCCGGTGGCCTACCTGCTCCAGCATGATATAGGTATCTGCGTATTTACGGGGATGTTGTCCGGCTTCAGTTATGTCGGCAAAGATTTCGTCTACATTGGTCAGATTGAAGTTACCGCACAATGCCAGGTTCTTGGCACGCCAGTTATTGCGGCGGAGAAATGGATGAACATACGAGATACCGCTTTTCCCGGTAGTCGAATAACGCAGGTGTCCCATATAAAGTTCTCCGGCAAAGGGCAGGCACTTCTTTGCAAATTCAGCATCGTGCAACTGTTCTTCCGTTAAATCTTTGTATTGTTGATGAACGTTGTTGAAGATTTCTGTAATGGCTCCCGCTCCGAGTCCTCTTTCACGGAACATGTATTCCTCACCAGGGTTGGCTTGCAGTTTTACGCAGGCTAATCCTGCAGCTTCTTGTCCTCTGTTGTGCTGCTTTTCCATCAGCAGATAAAGCTTGTTCAAGCCATACATCCATGTACCATATTTTTCCTGATAATATTCCAGTGGTTTCAGGAGCCGGATAAGAGCGACTCCGCATTCATGTTTTAATGTTTCCATCTGTATTTTGTTTTCAAGCCATATTATGATTTTCGTTTACAAAATAACAGACAATTATTAAAAGAGGTATGTGCTGTGCCTGAAAAAATACATTGTTTCTGTCTTTTTGTGATAAATGTAATCAAAATGTATCTATTCTGTTTTATTCTGAAACTTTTCTACTTACTATATAAAGAAAATGAAAGCTTTGGTTTGTGTAGATGAAAATATTGTAATGAAAAATCCTACAAAAGTGTCATATTGGAAGTGATATTATTATTTTTGTGGACAAATAGAATGTAAACTCTGTTTTGGGTATTAATAATGAAAGATAAAATGAGGTTAGCAGGAAAATTTATGAGAAAAGAAGAGCAGGAAGTAACAGAATGTCATCAGACATCTTCCGGGCTTTATCAACCGGAGTACGAGCACGATGCTTGTGGAGTAGGTATGATTGTAGACATTCATGGTAATAAATCACATGAATTGGTGGATGCAGCCTTGAAAGTCTTGGAAAATATGAAACATCGTGGCGCAGAAGGCGCAGACAACAAGACGGGTGACGGTGCAGGTATTATGCTGCAGATTCCACATGAGTTTATATTGTTACAGGGAATTCCGGTGCCAGAAAAGGGGAAATATGGTACGGGATTGGTCTTTCTTCCGAAAGACGCGAAGGAACAGGAGTCCATTCTGAGCATCCTGATTGAGGAGGTAGAGCGTGAAGGCTTGTCATTGATGCACTTGCGCTCCGTACCCGTGAATTCTTCTATCTTAGGGAAAAGTGCGTTGGAGACTGAACCAGACATTAAGCAGGTGTTCATTACCGGGGCAACCGACCTGGAAAACTTTGAACGTACCTTATATATTGTACGTAAAAAGATTGAACGCCGTGTACATCATAAGGACTTTTACATTGTTTCGTTGTCCAGCAAAAATATTATATATAAAGGTATGCTGTCTTCGGTACAGGTGCGTGAATATTTTCAGGACCTTACCCAGCCTTACTTTACCAGCGGACTGGCTATCGTACACTCTCGTTTTAGTACGAATACATTTCCTACCTGGAGTTTGGCACAGCCTTTCCGCTTGTTAGCCCATAATGGAGAAATCAATACCATTCGTGGAAACAGAGGATGGATGGAGGCGCGTGAAAGTGTGCTTTCCACTCCTTTATTAGGTGACGTGAAGAAAATAGGTCCGATTATACAGCCGGGAATGAGCGACAGTGCCTCACTCGATAATGTATTGGAATTTTTCGTGATGTCTGGATTGAGCCTGCCGCATGCCATGGCTATGCTTGTGCCAGAGTCATTCAATGACAAGAATCCGATAAGTGAGGAGTTGAAGGCGTTTTATGAGTACCATTCCATTTTGATGGAACCTTGGGACGGACCGGCTGCCTTGTTGTTCAGCGACGGACGTTATGCAGGTGGTATGCTCGACCGTAACGGTTTGCGTCCGGCGCGTTACCTGATTACCAAAAATGATATGATGGTGGTAGCCAGCGAAGCTGGAGTCATTAATTTTGAACCTGAAGCCATTAAGGAAAAAGGCCGTCTTCAGCCAGGCAAGATATTGTTGGTAGATACCCAGGAAGGACGTATTTACTACGATGGCGAACTGAAGAGCCAGTTGGCGGCTTCCAAGCCTTATCGTCAGTGGCTTTCTACCAACCGTATTGAACTGGATACATTACGCAGTGGCCGTAAGATTTCCAATTCTGTACCTGATTATGAACGTCGCCTGCGTGCATTCGGATTCACTCGCGAGGACATAGAACGTACACTTACTCCGATGTGTATGAATGGGGCCGAACCCACTGCCTCCATGGGTAATGATACTCCTTTGGCTGTGTTGTCCGACAAACCACAGATATTGTTCAATTATTTCCGTCAGCAGTTTGCTCAGGTGACTAATCCGCCAATCGACCCGATACGTGAAGAACTGGTGATGTCGTTGACGGAATATATCGGAGCCGTAGGAACCAACATCTTGTTGCCGAGTGAATCACATTGTAAGATGGTACGCCTGCCACATCCGATTCTGAACAATACACAGCTTGATATATTGTGCAACATTCGCTATAAAGGGTTCAATACCGTGAAGTTGCCGATGCTGTTCGATGCAGCAAGAGGAGCGGAAGGTCTGCGTGAGGCATTGAATGAGTTGTGCAAGAAAGCCGAGGCAGCAGTGGACGAAGGTGTGAACTACATCATTCTTTCCGATCGTGAGATTGATGCAGCACATGCAGCCATTCCTTCTTTGCTGGCTGTAAGTGCCGTACACCATCACCTGATTTCTGTACAAAAGAGAGTACAGACCGCATTGGTGGTAGAAAGTGGAGAAATTCGGGAAGTGATGCACGCTGCCTTGTTGCTGGGATATGGAGCGAGCGCCATCAATCCGTATATGGTATTTGCCATTCTGGATGACATGGTGAAAAAAGGCGATGTGCAGTTGAATTATGAAACCGCCGAAAAGAACTACATAAAAGCCGTTTGCAAAGGACTCTATAAAGTAATGAGTAAGATGGGTATCAGTACGATACGTTCTTACCGTGGAGCGAAGATATTTGAAGCTGTTGGTTTGGGCAGCGAAGTGCTTTCTACTTACTTCGGTACACCTTCTTCATCCATTGGAGGTGTCGGATTGGAAAGCATTGCCAAAGATTATCAGGCATTCCATGATGCAGGTTTTGCAAAAGAGGTCGACGATTTGTTGCCTTACATCGGTCAGTTCTCCTACCGTAAGGATGGCGAGAAGCATGCCTGGAATCCGGAAACTATCAGCGCTTTGCAGTTGGCCACTCGTTTGGGAAGCTATGCCAAGTTCAAGGAATATACGCGTCGGGTAGATGAAAAGGAAAGTCCGATATTCTTGCGTGACTTCTTCTCTTTCCGCCGTAATCCGATTCCATTGGAAGATGTAGAACCGGTAGAGGAAATTGTAAAGCATTTTGTAACGGGAGCCATGTCTTTTGGTTCTATCAGTAAAGAGGCACATGAAGCCATGGCACTGGCCATGAACAAGTTGAACGCCCGCAGTAATACAGGTGAAGGAGGAGAGGATTCCGATCGTTTCCATGAAACCTACGATGGTATTTCCTTGTGCAGTAAGACCAAGCAGGTAGCTTCCGGACGTTTCGGGGTAACCACTGAATACTTGGTGAATGCCGAAGAAATCCAGATTAAGGTGGCACAGGGAGCTAAACCGGGTGAAGGTGGACAGCTTCCGGGATTCAAGGTAAATGAAGTGATTGCCAAGACACGTCATTCTATTCCGGGCATTTCGTTGATTTCGCCTCCCCCTCATCACGATATTTATTCAATCGAAGACTTGGCTCAGCTGATATTCGATTTGAAGAATGTGAACCCGAAAGCTAAAATCAGTGTGAAACTGGTAGCAGAGAGTGGTATTGGTACCATTGCAGCCGGTGTAGCAAAAGCAAAGGCTGATTTGATTGTCATTTCAGGAGCAGAAGGTGGAACTGGAGCTTCTCCGGCCTCTTCCATGCGCTATGCTGGTATTTCTCCGGAAATCGGTCTGAGCGAGACACAGCAGACACTGGTACTCAACGGACTCCGTGGTCAGGTACGTTTGCAGACTGACGGACAGTTGAAGACTGGACGCGATATCATCAGCATGGCTTTGTTGGGAGCAGAAGAGTTTGGATTCGGAACTTCTGTATTGATTGTTTTGGGATGTGTCATGATGCGTAAATGTCATGCCAATACATGCCCTGTCGGTGTGGCTACACAGGATCCGCAGTTGCGGGCACATTTCCGCGGACATTATCGTTATGTGGTCAATTTCTTCCGCTTCCTGGCACAAGAGGTACGTGAATACCTGGCAGAGATGGGATTCTCCCGTTTGGAAGACATCGTGGGACGTACGGATTTGATTGAAATACGTCCGACAACTCATGAAAAGGCTTCATTGCTCGATTTCAGTAAATTGTTGCATAAAGTCGATAACGGAGCTGCTTTACATAATGTAACGGAACAGCGTCATGAGATAGAGCATGTGAAGGATGTCAGTATGTTGGCTGCGGCACGCGAAGCACTGGAAAACCGTAAGGAGGTATCGTTGGAATATGCCATATCCAATACTGACCGTTCGGTAGGAGCCATGCTTTCAGGAGCCGTAGCTGCCAAGTATGGACAGACTGGATTGCCCTCACAGACCATCCAGGTGAAGTTCAAAGGTTCAGCCGGACAGAGTTTCGGTGCTTTCCTTCCACATGGGGTCAGCTTCAAGCTGGAAGGTGAAGCGAACGACTACCTGGGTAAAGGCTTGAGTGGAGGACATATTTCGGTACAGCCTCCGGTAAGAAGTAATTTCCTGGCCGAAAACAACGTAATCGCTGGTAATACCTTGTTGTATGGTGCCACAAGTGGAGAGGTGTATATCAATGGTTGCGTAGGTGAGCGTTTTGCCGTACGTAACTCCGGTGCCATTGCGGTAGTAGAAGGAGTAGGCGATCATTGCTGTGAGTACATGACCGGCGGACGAGTAGTCGTACTGGGTAAGACCGGACGTAACTTTTCTGCAGGTATGAGTGGGGGAGTTGCTTACGTATGGGATAAAGACCGCAACTTCGATTACTTCTGTAACATGGAAATGGTAGAGCTTTCTCTGTTGGAAGATGCTACAGCCCGCAAGGAACTGCATGAACTGGTTCGTCAGCATTATCTGTACACCGGTTCTCAACTGGCACGCACGATGTTGGATAACTGGAGCCGTTATGTGGAAGAGTTCATTCAGGTAACTCCGATTGAATACAAGAAAGTGCTGGCTGAAGAGCAGATGCGCAAACTGCAGCAGAAGATAGCCGAAGTACAGCGTGATTATTGATTAATTGTTGAACAGTAAAAAACTAGATATATGGGAAATCCAAAAGCATTTCTGACCGTTCCCAGACAAGAGGCCGGATACCGTCCGGTACACGACCGTATCATGGACTTCAGTGAAGTGGAACAGACATTGAACACAAGCGAGCGAAAGCTCCAGGCATCGCGGTGTATGGACTGTGGGGTACCTTTCTGCCATTGGGCATGCCCGTTGGGCAATCGTCCTCCGGAGTTCCAGGATGCCATGTACAAGGGAAAATGGAAAGAAGCTTATGAGATACTTACCGGAACCAATGATTTTCCGGAGTTTACCGGCCGTATATGTCCGGCATTGTGTGAAAAGAGTTGTGTGTTGAAGTTGAGTATGGATGCACCGGTAACCATTCGTGAAGATGAAGCCGCTATCATTGAAGCTGCTTTTCGTGAAGGGTATGTACAGCCTCGTCAATATGAACGAAACGGGAAGTCTGTGGCTGTCATCGGTTCCGGACCTGCAGGACTGGCGGCTGCCAATCAGTTGAACCGCAGAGGATATACGGTGACAGTGTTCGAAAAACTGGAATACGTGGGAGGCTTGTTGCGATTTGGTATTCCGAATTTTAAGCTCAGCAAATCGGTAATCGATCGCCGTGTGGCAGTGATGGAAGCAGAAGGAATCACTTTCAAGGTTAATGCCGATATCGACGTGACAAACCTTCCCGAAGGATTTGATGCATACTGCATTTGTACAGGTACGCCGCAGGCACGCGATTTGAATATCCCCGGACGTGAACTGAAAGGTATTCATTTTGCCATGGAGATGCTGGCACAGCAGAACCGCGTGCTGGCCGGGCAGCATATTTCGGAGGAGGAACGCATCACGGCAAAAGGCAAGCATGTGCTGGTAATTGGAGGTGGAGATACGGGTAGTGACTGTATCGGTACAAGTAACCGTCAGGGAGCACTCAGTGTGACGCAGATTGAAATTATGCCGAAACCTCCTGTAGGCCATAATCCGAATACTCCGTGGCCACAGTGGCCGGTGGTTCTCAAAACCAGCAGCAGTCATGAAGAAGGATGCATACGTCGGTGGAGTCTGACTTCCAACCGCTTCCTGGAAGAAGACGGGAAAGTGTGCGGTGTAGAAGTGGAAGAAGTAGAATGGACTCCAGGGGCCGAAGGGGAACGCCCGGTGATGAAGCCAACCGGCAAGAAAGAAATTCTGAAAGTCGATTTGGTATTACTGGCGATGGGATTCCTTCGTCCGGTTCAACCCGAATTCCCGGCAAATGTCTTTGTGGCCGGTGATGCAGCTACCGGAGCCAGTCTGGTAGTGAAGTGCATTGCAGGCGGTCGGAAGGCCGCAGCCGACATTGATGCATATTTAAGCCGAAAATAATTGATTTCATACAAAATATAAATACAACTTTACGATTATGTGTGGCATTGCAGCTATTTTAAATATCAGAAAACAGACTCCAGAGTTGCGTGAAAAAGCATTGGCCATGGCTCGAAAGATTCGTCATCGTGGTCCCGACTGGAGTGGAATTTATTGTGGGGGATCGGCTATCTTAGCGCATGAACGTTTGTCGATAGTAGACCCGCAGAGTGGCGGACAGCCTTTGTACTCACCCGATAAGAAAGTGGTACTGGCCGTGAACGGCGAAATCTACAATCACCGTGAGATTCGTAAGGAGTATGCCGGAAAATATGATTTCCAGACAGGAAGTGACTGTGAAGTAATCTTGGCGCTTTATAAAGAATACGGAATACATTTTCTGGAGAAGCTGAATGGTATTTTTGCATTCGCGCTGTATGATTCAGAAAAAGATGAGTTTCTCATAGCCCGCGACCCTATTGGCGTAATTCCACTTTATATTGGTTATGACAGCGATGGCAAAGTCTATTGTGCCAGCGAACTGAAAGCATTGGAAAGTTTTTGTGAACGCTATGAACCCTTTTTACCCGGACATTGTTATTATAGCAAGGACGGGAAGATGACCCGCTGGTACGTTCGTGACTGGACTCAGTATGAGGCAGTAGCTGATGCTCCGGCATCGGTAAGTGTTTTGCGGGAAGGCCTGGAAAAAGCCGTACGTGAGCAACTGATGAGTGATGTACCCTACGGTGTATTGCTTTCAGGAGGGCTGGATAGCTCAGTCATTTCTGCCATTGCCAAGCGTTATGCAGCCCGCCGTGTGGAAACGGATGGAAAGATGGCGGCATGGTGGCCTCAGCTTCATTCCTTTGCCATTGGTCTGGAGGGAGCCCCCGATTTGGCCAAGGCACGTGAAGTGGCTGATTTCATCGGTACCGTACACCATGAAATTCACTATACCATTCAGGAAGGTCTCGATGCACTTCGCGATGTGATTTATTACATTGAGACTTACGATGTAACGACAGTTCGTGCTTCTACACCGATGTATTTGCTGGCTCGTGTCATTAAGAGTATGGGTATCAAGATGGTGCTTAGCGGAGAAGGTGCAGATGAGATTTTTGGTGGTTATCTGTATTTCCACAAGGCTCCCGATGCACGGGCCTTCCATGAAGAAACTGTGCGTAAATTGTCCAAACTTTATTTGTACGATTGTTTGCGTGCCAATAAGTCCTTGGCTGCTTGGGGAGTAGAAGGACGTGTGCCGTTCCTGGACAAGGAGTTTTTGGATGTGGCCATGCGGTTGAATCCGGAGGCCAAGATGTGCCCCGGAAAAACCATCGAAAAGAAAATCGTACGCGAAGCTTTTGCCGACTTGTTGCCTGAAAGCGTGGCATGGCGTCAGAAAGAACAATTTAGTGACGGTGTGGGATACAGCTGGATTGATACGCTGAAGGAATTCACGGCAAAAGAGGTATCCGACGAACAGATGGCGCATGCGGCTGAACGTTTCCCGGTGAATCCTCCCCGTAACAAGGAAGAGTACTACTATCGCTCTATCTTTGAGGAGCATTTCCCGAGTGAAAGTGCGGCTAAGAGTGTTCCCAGTGTACCGAGTGTGGCTTGTTCTACAGCGGAGGCACTGGCTTGGGATAAAGCTTTCCAGCATATCAATGAGCCGAGCGGACGTGCGGTAACCGATGTACATGAAGAGGGATACAAAAACTAAACTGATTATCAGATATGAAAATAGAATTTACAAAGATGCATGGTCTGGGTAATGATTACATCTATGTGAATACGATGAAATACCCGTTGACTAATCCGGAAGAAAAGTCTATAGCCTGGAGCCGTCCTCATACGGGGATAGGCAGTGACGGACTGGTGCTGATTGGCGATTCGGACAAGGCTGATTTCAGTATGCGTATTTTTAATGCGGACGGTTCTGAGGCCAAGATGTGTGGAAATGCCAGTCGCTGTATCGGGAAGTATTTGTATGAATATGGACTGACTACGAAGACGGATATTTTGCTGGATACGCTTTCCGGTATCAAGGAACTGCATTTGCAGGTGAAGGAGGGAAAGGTAGAGTCTGTTCGGGTAGATATGGGAATTCCTGCCGATATTCACTGGGTGGATTTGGGCGATGCTTATCCCTTCCAGAAAGGAGTGGCCGTGTCAATGGGAAACCCTCATCTGGTTATTTTTGTAGATAAAATGGAGGAGGTAGCTCTTGCTGAAGTAGGACCAGTGCTTGAACGTCATCCGCTTTTCCCGGATCGGGTAAATGTGGAGTTCGCTCAGGTATTGGACAAAGAAAACATACGCATGCGGGTATGGGAAAGAGGATCCGGTATCACACAAGCTTGTGGTACGGGAGCATGTGCTACCGCTGTGGCAGCAGCCTTTTCCGGACAATGCGGCTCCCATGTAACAGTCTGTATGGATGGAGGTGACCTGACCATCGACTGGGCAGGAGAGGGGCAGCATTTGTATATGACAGGACCCGCAGTAAAAGTATTTGACGGAACAATCGAATTAAAAGAGTAAGACAAGATATATATGATACAAGTAAACGATAATTTCATCAAGTTGCCCGGAAACTATCTGTTTTCGAGCATTGCTAAAAAAGTGAATGCTTTTAAATCGGCTCATCCGGAAGCCGCACTTATCCGATTAGGAATTGGCGACGTGACTCGTCCGCTTCCACCGGCTTCTATCAAAGCCATGCACCGTGCGGTAGACGAACTGGCCGATGCCGGAACCTTTCATGGATACGGCCCTGAACAAGGATATGATTTTTTGATTCAGGCTATTCTGGAACATGATTACCGCTCGCGTGGAGTAGAATTACGTCCGACAGAAATTTTTGTGAGTGACGGAGCTAAAAGTGACACCGGTAATTTTGGAGACATTTTAGGCATAGTCAATAAAGTGGCGGTAACGGACCCTGTGTATCCGGTGTATATTGACAGTAACGTCATGGCCGGGAGAGCTGGAGAATTGCAGGAAAATGGGCAATGGAACCGTCTGACTTATCTTCCTTGTACGGCAGAAAACCATTTTATTCCTTCTCTCCCCCAGGAGCCGGTAGACATGATTTATTTGTGCTATCCGAACAATCCTACGGGAACGACACTGACCAAAGCCGAATTGCAGAAGTGGGTGGATTATGCTTTAGAGCACAAAGCGTTGATATTATATGATGCGGCTTATGAGGCTTACATTCACGAAAGTGATGTGCCACATTCTATTTATGAGATAGAAGGAGCCCGCTCTTGCGCCGTAGAATTCCGCAGCTTCTCCAAGACTGCTGGTTTTACCGGAGTGCGTTGCGGTTATACCGTGGTGCCGGAAGAAGTGAAAGCCATGACGGCTTCAGGCGAACAAGTAGCTTTGAATCATTTGTGGAACCGTCGGCAGTGTACGAAGTTCAATGGTACCAGCTATATCACTCAGCGAGGGGCAGAGGCCATCTATACTGCAGAAGGACAAGCTGAGATAAAGGAAACCATAGCCTATTATATGGAGAATGCCCGTTTGATGCGTGAAGGATTGCATGCTGCCGGATTTACACTCTATGGAGGAGTGAATGCGCCTTATATCTGGGTAAAGGCACCCGAAGGACTGGATTCATGGAGTTTCTTTGAAATGTTGCTTCACGAAGTCAATGTGGTAGGAACTCCGGGAGTTGGATTTGGACCAAGCGGAGAAGGATTCCTGCGACTGACAGCCTTTGGTAAACGTGAAGATTGCCAGGAAGCTATGAATAGAATAAAAAACTGGGCCGGACGTTAATCCGACCCAGTTTTTAAAACCGCCAGCCTATCCCGATCGAGAGTGAATGAAAAAATGGGCGCTTCTTTCCGAGATTCAGCATGTTTCCGTCGAAAACGGTTTCCCGGAGGCCCGAGTAAGGGTCAAGGTTAGAGAGGGTGTATCCCAGAGAGATTATCAGGCTTTCTTCTATTTCCAACGAAACGGAAGTTTTCAGCTGAAAGGATAAAGGCTCCGCACGGGAAGTTGTGATTTCTTCATAGTGGTGGGGAGTCCATACACCTGTAGAGTTTGGGAAATAGGCCAGGGTTATATGTTATTTTACCGTTACTTCTTTCTTGTCGTAGAAAACCAGTCTGATTTCTCCTTTGGCGGGAGCGTCATTGTCTTTGGTTTCTAGTTTCAGGATGCGTTTCAGCGTAAGCATATATTTCCCTTTCGGCACATTCTTAAACGAAACTCCGTCACGGCTTTCATTTAATGTACCATAATAAGCGGTATATTCTTCCAAATGAGAGGGATTGTCCAGCGTGGCCTCCAGTTCTTCATTGGACGCGATTTTCTCACCCTTCCATTCAACCATTTCCTGATTGGCAATCGTGGTAAGTTCCGAAGGAATATGTATCTCATTAATCCATTCCTTGTAGACATAATTGGTCAGCATACGGGTTTCTTGCTGCCGTTTGCGTTGGAACACGAATGAGACTTGTTCGTCTTTTCCGAGTGACAGTGAATAGGAATAACCGAATATTGTATTCCCATCAAAATAATGGTATTCCATCTCTTTGCCATTGGCCATGATGGATGCTCCGCCTGTAAGCTTGATTTCTTTCAGGGGTACGTCTTTCTCTGGGGAGAAACGGGCGTAGGCCAGGGTAGGCTGTGAATCAGAAAAAGCCACCAGGTAGCTTTGATAAATGGCTACATTGTCTGGTAGATTTTCTGAATTTTCTTCACTGCAAGATGCCGTGAAGAAAATCAGTAAGCCGTACATCATCCCATAAAGTAGTTGTTTCACTTTCATGAGTCGCGTATGTTTAAATAGATTTACGGCTGCAAAGGTAAAGTGAACAGATGGAAGTCAGGGAAAAATCTGATGTACACAAGCGAAGATTAATCTATTGGAAATTAGATGGTTGATAGTTTTTATGATGTACATGACACTTAAAATGCGGTGATAAACTCATCAAAGCTGCTATTTTCGATGTGCATTTTCTCCTTTAGTCTCATTTTCCGGCGCGAGATGCTTCCTTTGGCAATATGGTAAATTTCGGACAGTAATGACAAGGGAAGATCCATCTTTACCAGACAGCAGAAACGAAGTTCTTCTTCTGTAAGTTGTGGGTAACATTCCTTCAGTCGTCTGGTAAATCCGTCGAAGCAAGTGTCCGCGTTTTGCTGAATGATTTCCCATTCCTCTTCCGTCAAGTGAAGTGCGCCTTGCGAATTCCTTTTCCGCAACAGAGAAGGAAGCGTGATGGCATTCAGTTGCCGGTAGTAGGCCACGCTTTTATTCAGCCGGTCAATTTCCTGCTGTTTCAATTTCTCCTGTTCGTGAGCCAGTGCCACTTCCGTTTCTTTCCTTTTCAGCGTTTCTTCCATGCGCATCCACTGGGTAGTCTTTAGTTCTTCTGTCAGCTTTTGTTTGTGTACGCGGATGCGGTGAAGAAGTAAAAGCAGGATAAGAATCACCACGCCTAGGGTGACTGCAATCCGGTAGAAAACCAGCTTGTGGTGCGCTGCCTGCATCTCCGCTTTGTTGGCCCGTTCGCGTTGCAACTTGTATTCGTGCATATCCTGTATCTTTTCGATGACCATTTCCTTTCGTTCGGCACTCAGCGAGTCATGCGACAGAATGTATTTTCGCATGTAAAGATTTTCCTGTTTCTCGTTCTGTTTTTTTCCGTACATTTCGAACAGACGACGATAGGCTTCCGTACGTTGTTTTAAAGTTGCATCAGGTAAAAAAGGCAAAATATGATGCGTGGCCGAGTCCGTTTGCAGAAGAGAGGCAAAAATATAACCCTTCTGAAGGTGCAAGGCGGCAGCTTCCTTGTCCGGCAAATTTGGACAGAGGGCGTTATTGATGTAATGGAAAGCACTGTCTGTCTGTCCTTGCTCCAAATAAATGCGGGAAAGGTAAAGTTCACTTTGTGCGATGGAGACCGGAGTGCCGGAAGGCATATAGGCAAGTGCTTTTTGGAAGAATTCTTTGGCTTTTTCCGGTTGATGCGACAGGTAAAGCATGGCTTTCTCCTGCCATAAGTTTGCGTATACAGATGAGTCGTTCAGACATTGCGCGATGTCTTCCGCAGCGTCTAAGAAATGAGCTTCTTCCTGATTCTCTCCTTTAAAACGGCTGATGCGTGCCTGTTCAAGATAAATCCTGAACTGCAACAAGCTATCGGTATGAGAATTTATTTCTGTAAATTCAGGGGAAGGTGCTTCAGTTGGGGAGGTACACGAAAAAACGTATACTCCCACGGCGAGTATCCCTGTAATGATGAAATATCGGAGTACAGACATAGGTTAGTCAGGTTAGTTAGTTTGGTGCGAAGATACTAAAAAATGCCTTTGAAATGTATATTTTCTGAATAAATAAAGAAAAATTGGGGCTTTTTAAGTACGTGGAAAAAACGTACTTACGTTTGATAGAGAATGCAAGTGCGTTTGGATTCAAACGCAAGTACGTTTTACTTAAGACGCTTAGGCGTTTGAGTTGAAATGTACTTGTGTTTTTTTGAGGGGTAAATGTGAAAGAAATAGTGGCTTGTTTGTTATTCTGTTTCTTATTGTTTAGATTTGCTCTTATTGCATATAGAAACATAGTAAAACGAAATGGAACATTTGCAGGATAGGCTGTCCAAATGGCAGGTAATGGCTTTGTCTCGCGAGTTGCATCATGATGAGGCTGGCATCAGTGAGGTTTGCGACCTTATGCTTTATGCGGAAGATGCACAGTCGGCATACAATGCAGCATGGATATTGTATTATTTATCGGCAGAAGACAAGAGAGTTTATGTCTCTTCCTTTTATGATAAGATTGCAGACTGGGCAATGAAGCCTTGTTTACATATACGTCGGGGACTTGTTTTATCTATTTTGATAGACTTGTCTACGAAGCAGAACTTCAGGACGGACTTGTTTGATTTTTGTCTTGCCCATGCTGTCGACAAAAAGGAATCGGACAGCAGCCGCTCGATGATGATAAAACTGGCTGCAAAAATGTGCCGGTTTGTTCCGGAACTGGCAAATGAACTAGTGGCCTGTCTTGATATGCTGGAATACGAAATGACGCCAAGCATCGTAGCAGCCAGGAGAAATGCAATGAAAGTAGTCGGCTTGTTGAGAAAGAAAACAACGTCTAAGAATTAAAAAATAAGATATGACTAACAATCAGGAAAAATCTTCTTTACGAAAAATCCCTAACGTAGGTTCACAGACTGAACAAGACTTGATAGCCATGGGGTATACCTCTATCGCATCGCTGAAAGGAAAGAAAGCAGAGGATTTGTACGAGGAAGAATGCCGTTTGCGTGGGTGTACGATAGACCGCTGTCAGCTTTATCTGTACCGAGCTTTGGAGTATTTCGTTCATACGGAAAACCCGGATAGAGAGAAATGTAAGTGGTGGTATTGGAAAGATGATTATTTTTATCCCTCTCCGTGTGGAGCAAGGTGTGTGGATTGTGCGTCATTCCCAAAGGAATGCAAAGGATGCAGAAAGATAAAAGGTAAGGTGTTCTGGCTTCAGTATACAGGCGATGCGGTATGTCCCATCTGGAAATGCTGTAAGGAACAAAAGCGGGAAAATTGTGGGGGATGTCCGGATTTACCTTGTGGTCGTTTTATGAAAGATCCTTCCATTTCGGATGAGGAAAATGAAGCCAATTTGAAAAAGATGATAGCTAATCTTGCGGCATATAAAAAATAAAATATAACTCACATAATTATGGAAACAGAAAGACTGATACTCAGACCGTGGCGTGAGGAAGATGCCCTTTCACTCTATAAATATGCCAAGAATCCGGCTGTAGGGCCGATTGCCGGTTGGCCACCGCACACGTCTGTAGAAAACAGCCGAGAGGTGATACGTGATATTCTTTCAGTACCGGAGACTTATGCGGTAGTGTTGAAAGAAACCAATGAACCTGTTGGCAGTGTGGGTATTATGTTTGGAGACAGCGTACACAGCGCTGACATGCAGGAAGGAGATGCAGAGATTGGTTATTGGATTGGAGTTCCTCATTGGGGAAAGGGGCTGATTCCGGAGGCCGTCAATCGCCTGTTGAGGCGTTGTTTTGAGGAACTGGGAGTAAAACGAGTGTGGTGTGGTTATTATGATGGGAATACCCAATCTCGCCGAGTAATGGATAAATGTGGTTTCAAGTTCCATCATACGGAAGAGGGCAAACCTTCTCCATTGGGTGATGTGCGGACAGAACATTTTACTTTGTTGACGAAAGAAGATTTTCTTAAGGAAAATTGTAAAGAAACAAAGCTTGTTTATGCTTTACGTCTGCTTGAAGAAAAAGACATTCCGGAAATGCAGCATTTGTTTCGCTCTACTGTGCTTAATGTGAATTTGAAAGACTACACAAAAGAAGAGGTAGCAGACTGGGCTTCTTGTGGTGATGACTTGTTGCACTGGAAAGAACTTTTGTCTCAGCATCATTTTATTGGGGCTTTTGATGAACAAGACAATATGGCTGGTTTCTCTTCTATGAATAAAGAGGGATATTTGCATTCCATGTTTGTACACAAGGACATGCAGGGCAGGGGAGTAGCTACTCAGTTGCTTTCGGAAGTAGAGAAGATGGCCAAAGCGTATGGAGTTACTGAAATTACCTCGGAGGTCAGCTTGACTGCAAAATCGTTTTTTGAACAAAAGGGCTACAAAGTGGTTAAGTCTCAAAAGTGTAGAGCTAATCAGCTGGAACTGACAAATTTTGTGATGTGCAAGCGGCTTTTTTAATTTGCGGAAAAGGCCACGTTGTAGGAACTTTTTGAAAGCCGCTTGAATAAGTTTATAGAGAATACGCGAAAAGGGCTTCTCTACGGGGAATGGAATGATAATGGGAGATTATAGATAGAGTAAGAAAACGCAGAGGCCACGACCTTCGCGGTCGCAGCCTCTCTTTCAAACAACCAATAAGAAATAAGAGATAATCCTTTAGGGGATGGATTATCTGATGAACAGCAGTTCTCTGTATTTGGGTAATGTCCACATCTGATCATCCACAATCAGTTCCAGCTTGTCGATGTGGTAGCGAATCTGTTCCAGCATCGGAGTAATCTTGTCGTGATATTCGATGGCTTTTGCACGTTCGTCTACAATCTTGTTGGCTACTTTTCGGGCTTCTACCATGGTATCTACGTGTTCTTTGATGTAAGAAGTGTGTTCTGCAATCTTACGGATGATGGCCATGTTTTCAGCAGACAGCTTTTCGGCCTCTTCTGTAGGGAAGATTTGCTTCATCTTGTAGACATTGTCAATCAGTTTACTCTGGTATTCAATGGCTACCGGAACTACGTGGTTCATTACCAGGTCGCCCAAAACGCGAGCTTCAATCTGGATTTTCTTGGTATAGGTTTCCCATTTCACTTCGTTGCGTGCTTCGAGTTCCTTGCGGGTCATGACACCGGCAGATTCGAACATGCGTACGCTGTCTTCTGTCAGATACTGGTCGAAGATGACCGGACAGCTGGTTTCGCAGTCCAGACCACGGCGTGCAGCTTCTTCTTTCCATTCGTCGCTGTATCCGTTGCCGTCGAAGCGGATGGGTTTGCTAATCTTGATGTATTTACGGATTACCTGAATGATGGCCGAAATCTTCGGTTCACCTTTCTCTATCAGTTCGTCCACTTCTTTCTTGAATTCGGTAAGCTGTTCAGCTACGGCTGTGTTCAGGGCAATCATAGCGCTGGCGCAGTTGGCCTCAGAACCTACAGCGCGGAATTCAAAGCGGTTGCCGGTGAAGGCAAATGGTGAAGTACGGTTACGGTCGGTATTGTCAATCAACAGTTCCGGAATCTGCGGAATGTCGAGTTTCATACCGTGTTTACCTCCTAAGGCAATCAGTTCGTCGGTTGAACTGTCTTCCATGTGGTCGAGTACTTTGCTCAACTGGCTACCTAAGAAGGAAGAGATGATGGCGGGAGGTGCTTCGTTGGCTCCCAGACGGTGTGCGTTGGTTGCACTCATGATAGAAGCTTTCAGCAATCCGTTGTGGCGGTACACAGCCATCAGGGTGTTTACGATGAATGTGATGAAACGCAGGTTCTCTTCCGGAGTCTTTCCCGGAGCCATTAGCAGTGTACCGGTATCTGTACCAAGTGACCAGTTGTTGTGCTTACCGGAACCATTGACGCCCTTGAAGGGTTTTTCATGCAGCAGTACACGGAATCCGTGTGTGCGAGCTACTTTTCGCATCAATGACATGATGAGCATGTTATGGTCTACTGCCAGGTTACATTCTTCGAAAATCGGAGCCAATTCAAACTGGTTAGGAGCTACCTCGTTATGGCGTGTCTTCACCGGAATACCTAATTCGAGTGCCTGGATTTCAAGGTCTTTCATGAAAGCTGCCACACGGGTAGGAATAGCACCGAAGTAATGGTCTTCCAACTGCTGGTTCTTGGAGGCTTCGTGTCCCATCAGCGTACGTCCTGTCAGCAACAGGTCTGGACGTGCGGCATACAAACCTTCGTCTACCAGGAAGTATTCCTGTTCCCATCCCAAGTAAGCCATCACTTTCTTCACATTCGGGTCGAAATAGTGGCAAACGTCTACTGCCGCTTTGTTGACTGCACGGAGGGCTTTCAGAAGCGGAGCCTTGTAGTCGAGTGATTCACCGGTATAAGCGATAAAGATTGTCGGGATGCACAAGGTGTCGTCTACCACGAACACAGGTGAGGAAGGATCCCATGCGCTGTATCCGCGAGCCTCGAAGGTGTTACGGATTCCGCCGTTAGGGAAAGAAGAGGCATCCGGTTCCTGCTGTACAAGGAGCTTTCCGGAGAATTCTTCCATCATGCCACCTTTCCCGTCGTGTTCTACGAATGCATCGTGTTTCTCGGCTGTTCCTTCTGTCAGTGGCTGGAACCAGTGAGTATAATGGGTAGCACCCAGTTCGCTGGCCCATCGTTTCATACCTTCGGCTACGGCATCGGCTATCTGGCGGTCAAGAGCGGCGCCATTATCCATGGCATCAATCAATCGTGCAAATACCGTAGAAGGCAGGTATTTAAACATCTTTTCTCTGTTGAATACATATTTACCGAAATATTCTCCCGGTCTTTTGTCAGGGGTAGGTACTTCCATGGGTTTAGCCTGGAAGGCCTTTTCTACAACTCTGAATCTTAATGTTGACATGTGACTGTAAATTTTTATTGGTTATTTATTGTTAGTAGTGAATGTTCAGTTTTAATGGTTATAAGCTGATTCTCCGTGTTCGTAAATATCCAAACCTTCTTCTTCGATTCTGGCAGGAACACGCAGGCCGTGAACTTTGTCGAGGACTTTGAAGATGATGTATCCCATCAATGCGGCCCATCCACCGACGATGATTACACCGAAAATTTGTGCACCGAGGAATCCGAAGCCACCTCCGTAGAATGTGCCGCCTTCTACGGCAAACAGACCGGTAAGAATGGTTCCGAGGCTGCCGCATACACCGTGTACGGAAGAGGCACCTACAGGGTCATCAATTTTCAGACGGTGTTCAATAAATTCTACAGCGAAAATCATGACGGTTCCGCAGATGGCTCCGATAAGAGCGGCTCCCATAGGTGATACCAGGTCGCATCCGGCTGTTACACCGACGAGTCCGGCAAGGATACCATTGAGTGTGAGAGAGAGTGACGGTTTACCATATTTAATCCAGCTTACAATCAAGGCAAGGAATCCTCCGGTACAAGCTGCCAGGTTGGTGGTAAGGAACACGTGTGAGATGGCTGTCTGGTCACCGTATCCGGCTGCAGCAAGCTGTGAACCCGGGTTGAAACCGAACCATCCGAACCAGAGGATGAATACACCCAGACAAGCTAGTGTCAGGTTGTGGCCGGGGATGGCTTTTGATTTTCCGTCCTTTCCGTATTTGCCCAAACGCGGACCAAGAATGGCGGCACCAACCAATGCAATCCATCCACCTACAGAGTGAACCACAGTTGAACCGGCAAAGTCATGGAATGTATAACCGAACACAGACATCATGAATGAATCCGGATCTGCGTTTGAAAGCCATCCTCCTCCCCAGGTCCAATGACCGGAAACCGGATAGATTAATACACTGATGGCTATCGTGTAAGCCAGATACATGGAGAATTTGGTACGTTCGGCCATGGCGCCTGACACAATGGTGGCGGAAGTGGCACAGAATACGGTCTGGAAGATTAGGAAACCTTCAATAGGTAATCCGTTCTGAATGATATTGTCCATGGCATCCAGGTCAAAGAGATGCGGAGTACCGAATACATTTCCTACACCGAACATCAGTCCGAAACCGATAAACCAGAACAGAATGGAACCTACCATAAAGTCCACCAGGTTTTTCATCAGGATGTTGGCTGTGTTCTTGCTGCGGGTAAATCCGGCTTCAACCAGAGCAAAGCCCGGCTGCATGAAAAATACCAGCATGGCAGCCAGTAACATCCATACGGTGTTAAGTCCGGTAGATAATTCCGCTATCTTGTCAGCGTTGCTAACCTCTTCAGGTACAGAGGTCTGCGCTGTTGTAATCAATGGAAACAGAAGTAAGAATAAGGGTATGAGGATTTTGCGGTATGCTGCTGTGTGCACACCTTCTGTAAGTCGTTTCATAATTTTTACCTATTAAGAATTAATACCTGAGTTGATTTTCCGGGATTATTTTTCCTGTTCCGCATTATAAAGCGAAATATCGCCACGTTCGCCTGTACGGATACGGATGGAGTCTTCTACGGGGATGATGAAAATGCGTCCGTCACCTATCTCACCGGTATAAGCGGCTTTCATGATGGCCTGTACGGTCTTTTCCACATTCTTTTCCCTCACTACGATGGAAATCAGGATTCGTTCGATGGAACTGGTATCATATACTACCCCACGGTAAATACGACCTTCGCGGGTTTTTCCGACACCTCTTACTTCATAGTAGGAGAACCATTCGATGTCGGCGGCTAATAATGCCTCCTTTACTTCTTCGAATTTGGTTCTACGGATGATTGCCTCAATCTTTTTCATAATAAATTGTATTTGTATTTTGTATTGTTTGTTATCCTGTGTAATCTTTTTTGCCTCTTGAAATCATTAATCCTATTGATGTTGTATTTGTATTGTAGTATATTTTTGTCAGAAACTTATGCCAAACACAAAGTAAGCTCCTTCTGTGGCCGGATTCCAAATAGCCTGGGCAAATATAGGCAGCGAGTAGGAATCTGTGATTTTGATTTCCTTGCTAGCTCCGAGGCATATATTTGAAACTTCAAATCCGCTTGCCCCATTGTTATAGAAGCTGGTTTCCCATGGAGTAGCACCTATTTCTGCCGACCAGTCCAGACCACCTAACTTGAAGGGGGCTGCGATGCTGAAGTAGGAAGAATAAGCACGGTTACCATTTGCTTTTACACCATCAGCTCCAGCAAAGTTTGTATACCAGTTCACGGCTAAGGGACCGAAATCGTAACCGACTTGTGCTTCGAACACATGTGAAGTGTTGTGGGCACCATAGTGAAAATACTCAGGACCGCCATCAAACCAATAATCAGTGACAGATACGCTGAATCCTCCCGTACTGTATCCTAAAGTAAGGTCGAATTCCTTGGTGTCTTCTTTATCCAGTCCGACAGAACCCCAGCCCGAAAGGGAGAAACCTTTGTAGGATACGGAAGCAGAGGGTTGGATGCTCACATTTCCTAAATCCTGTCCACGCCAGATGTATCCGCTTACAAGATCGGCTCCAATGTCAGCTTCTACTTTGTCTTGTGCCATTGAAATGACTGGAATGCCTGTCATTAAAAGCAGTGCGATTCCGGTGAGTTGCATTCTTTTCATTGCTTTCGTGTTTTTAGTTAATGTTTAAAACTCTTCACTTTTAGTTGTGTTGTCTTTTTGTATTGTATTTAGTTGTATTGTCTTTCTTTTTGTTTTATCGATATGCAAATATACTTTCTTTTAGCTGTTTTTAAGCATAAAAAGGTGTGCTTTCTTCTTTTATATTTTATATAGTGCAAAATTACTTGTTTTTACCCTATTTTAGGTTTAAGTTTGAAATATTTTTCATTGATTTTTCGCGAATTTGTTTTCTCGGCAGAAAACTTTCAGAGAAAAAATATTCTTCTTTCGATGATGAAGAGTAGGAAGTTAGGGATACGGAACTGTTTTTTCGTATTTTTGTAGGGTTTTAATTGAGAAAAGCATGTTTCCAAACGTATATTTGTTTAATCCGGATTATGATATGGCGATGGCCAATTTCACTCCTTATTATAAATCTCCTGCAGAGATTGTGCGTATGATTGCGGATTTATCTGTTCTTCCATGGTGGTTTGCTGAAGAAGGAAGTTGTGTGAAGGTGGAGAATATGGCTCTTGTATCTCTTTTGAAGAAGCAGTTGAAAGAGGTGTGTGGAGGAAGCATGGAGGTGGAAAGAAGGCTCGATGGGTTATTGCCGCGTGCAGCTTGGACGGCAGAATGGCCTTCAGCTCGTTATATTCCCTGGGGGTGGACACCTGCCTTGGTGCACCGGCTCAGACAGGAAGGAGTAGAAGAGCGCTTTTTGCCTTCGGAAGATGCTGTCAAGCGTTTCCGTTTTCTTTCGTCTCGTCAGCGTTGTCTGGAGGTATTGCCTGAATTAGTGAAGATAGATGGGACTTGTGGGGAGATGAAAGCCTGTGTGTCTCTGGCTGAACTGGAAACATATCTTCAGGAAAGAGGAGAATTGGTATTGAAAGCTCCCTGGTCGGGAAGTGGGAGAGGACTGCTGAAAGTATCTTCTGCCAGTTGGAATGCGCAACTGGCTGGGTGGGCCTCACGTATTCTGAGGGTACAGGGAGTTGTGATGGCGGAACCCATTTACGATAAAGTGGTTGATTTTGCGATGGAGTTTTATGCGGAGAAGCAGAATGGAGTCCGTTTTGCCGGTTATTCTTTGTTTGAAACAGATGCCCATGGAAATTACAAGCTTAATCTTCTGTTATCAAATACAGAAATTGAGCATCGGTTGTCAGCGTATGTATCTCGGGAGATTCTACATGAAGTAAGAAGCTGTCTGCTTTCCGTACTTCAACAGCTGTTGAAGGATGATTATGAAGGGTATTTGGGAGTAGATATGATGATTTGTCGCGTTGCAGGAGAGTATGTGGTGCATCCGTGTGTGGAGATCAATCTTCGCATGAATATGGGAGTGGTGTCTCGCCTGTTCTTTGATCGTTATGTTTCTTTTTCTTCTTCGGGACAATATGTGGTGGAACATTACGGGGCTGAGGGGGAGGCTTTGGAAAATCATCACAGGTGTTTATCTGCCTATCCGTTAAAGATTACTCAAGAAGGGCGTATCCTTCAAGGGTATCTGCCACTGACTCCGGTACAGGCAACTACACATTATCAGGTGTATGTGGTGGTGAACAATATGGGGTTGTAAAGAGTTTTTTGTTCTTTAAAATAAAAAGACAGACCGTTTTGATGCTTTCACACTCAAAACGGTCTGTCTTTTTATAGGGTTCTTATTTATTTAGCTAAGCATTAGAAGAAGAGGTAGCGCTGGTCTACAACTTTTGCTTTCTGATACAAGTCATTGATTAACTGGTTACCTGCAATACGTACAGCCATGTTAGTCAATGTAGCTTCTTCTTGTTTTGCATCAAACTTCTCGCTTCCTTTTTCTTTTGCGTATACCTGAATCATGTATACTCCACCATTACCTTTGATAGGTGCGCTTACCTTGTTGGCAGCTGTCTTAGCAGCTACAGCACCGATAACCGGTTCGCTGCTGCGTGTAACTGAAATGTAAGCAGGAGCACTGAATGTAACGTGTTTTACAGAATCACTTACAGCATCCTTCATTCCCTTCACCTGAGCAATGGAGTTATACTTCTTCATTTCTTCCATAATCTTTTCAGCTTTCTTATCGCGGCGGATTTCAGCTCTCAGCATTTCAGCTACTGAGTTGATGTCACGATAACCGGCTTCATGAATCTTGTCAAGAGCAACTACCATCAGATGATCGTTTTCACCACATTCATACAGCGGAGAAACTTCACCTGGTTTCGCAGCAAAAATCCATTTCAGTGCTTCACGAGTAGAACGTACGCCACCTACATAGTGTTCTGCGCTTGAAAGGTCTGTGCGAGGCATCAGTGTATAACCGCTTTCTTCTGCGTTCTTCACCATTGAGTCGATAGTAGTGTTCTGTGCTACAAACTGGCTGAATTTGTTGTATGCTGCATTGTAAGTTTCTTTGCTGAATTCTACTTCACGTTTAACGACAGCTACTTTGTATTTAGTCTGCATGCTCTTCTTGTTCATTACCTGCAGAATCAGATTAGCTTGTCCCATGTTGAGGTTAGCCAGTTCGTTTACAGGCTGGTTCAACAATGTGTTGATGAACTTGCTGTTGTCTGCATCCAGTTCAGAACCTTCCCAGCTCTGTGCATTTACCCAAGTTGCTTCACCTGTCTGTCCGTAAATCTTAGCTACGGCTGCGAAGTCAGCACCACCTTTCAATGCATTGTAAATACTGTCGGCCAGTGTTTTTGTCTTTTCTTCAGTGTCAGCATATACCTGAATCTGACGGAACTGGATTGAGTCAGGAGAAGAAACTTTTGCAAGCAACTTGAATGCATTGAATGAATCGTCTGTCTGATTGTAGTAAGGACCGTATACTTCGTTTACATTCGTAGAGTCAAGGCGTGAAGCCACGTCTGCAGGGAATACGGATTTGCTTACCGGAACGTCAGAGTAGTTTACAGAAGAACCTGTAGAACGAACAAAAGTTCCAAAATCGGCTGTTGTGCTAGCCAATTGGTTGCTGTATTCAGTTACTTCTTTTTCTACAGCCTTACGGTCTGCATCAGACGGAACCACTTTTACGTCGATGTAACGGATGTCGCGTGTTTCTACCAGCTGCTTGAACTGTTCTTTCTTTTCGTTGTAGAGGTCTTTGATTTCACTGTCAGAAACCTGAACTGTAGAATCATTGATAGAGCTGTAAGGTACACCTGCTAACAACAGGTCACTCTGTTCTGTGCGTGAGTTGAATGCATCTTCAGCAGCTACAGGGTTAGAGATCAAAGATTTTGCTACCAGGTTCTGATATTTTTCAGCCAAAGTGCTTTGTGCCAAAGTCTTTTCTACAAACTGCCAGAAAGCACCCATCTTCTGATAGTATTCTACATACTGTGCAGGCATTTGGCTTGCATTCAAGTTTGCATAATCTACCAAGAACTTCTTCAACATATCTTTATCGAACATACCAGTCTGCGGATTGCGGAAAGGAGTCTGCATCAGCAACGGGTGTGTGCCTTGGTCAATGATGCTCTGTATTTCAGCGTCTGTCACTTTCAAGCCTAATTTTTCTGCCTGTTCAGCAATCAGCTTGTTGTTGACATAACTTTGCCATACCTGATCTTTCACGTTGTTCAACTGGTCTTCTGTCAGCGAATTCAATCCATTGGTCAGTTTGATGACTTCACTGAGTTCGTCCACCATTTTCTGATAATCTTGTGCACTGAGAACTTCCCCGTTCACTTCTCCTACGTCTTGTTTACCTTGGTGCGGCTGGAGTACTTTCCATGCGTCACCGGCAATAAATGCAAAAAGGGCAAGACCGATTACGATGACCAACAAAGGTCCTTTGCTTCGAATTTTTTGTAAAGTTGCCATTTAAAGTTATTATTTTTTTGTTTATTGTTTTTATAGTTCTGTTATTAGCGCACGAAGATACAAAAAATACTGTTTAGTCACTATTTTCTCTCAAAAAAATGCTTATTTCGTGGTAAACAGTTTGACCAATTCTATTTTATTGGCGCTTACTTTGATAATTTTGAAGGTAAAATTCTCAGTCTGAATGACGTCGTTTACTTTGGGTATGCTTTGACATTCATTCAGAATAAGTCCGCCGATGGTCTGGTAGTTTTCGCTCTCAGGCAGATTCAGGCCAAAGGTTTCATTGGCTTTTTCTATATCTATTCTTCCGGAGAAGATGTATTCGTTATCTGATATTTGCTTGGCGACGATGGATGTGGTATCATGTTCATCTTCAATGTCGCCTAGGATTTCTTCAATCAAATCTTCCAATGCCACGATACCTGAAACGCCTCCAAATTCGTCTACTACTACAGCCAGTGAACGTTTTTGTTGTTTAAAGATTCGCATCAACTTGTGGGCAGCCATTGTTTCAGGCACAAAAGGGATGCTACGAATGCCATTTTGCCATTCGTCGTTGCTTCGGAACATTTCAGATGAATGAATGTATCCCACAATGTTGTCGATATTTTCTTTGTAAACGATTATCTTGCTGATGCCATTTTCAATAAATACCTTTTTGAGTTCAGTGAGCGGAGTATCAAAATCCACAGCTATGATTTCCGTTCGAGGAATCATGCAGTCACGTATTTTGACATTGGAAAAATCAAGTGCGTTGCGGAATATCTTGATTTCATTGTCAATCTCTTCTCCTTCTTTTTCTTCAATACTGCTTTGTATGAAGTAATCTAGGTCGACTTTGGTAAATGCCTTTTCCCGGTCTTCTTTATTTGTCTTTACTCCTACAAGATGAAGAATACCGCTTGAAAGCATCGATGAGAAACGGCTGATGGGATAGAGTATGATGTAGCATACAAATGTCGGTACGCTGAAAAACTTCAGAGTAGCGTTGGGATTAATCTTGAAGAGTGTTTTGGGAAGAAATTCTCCGGTGACAAGAATAATCAATGTGGAAATTACGGTTTCTATGGGAACAAGCAATGCCTGATTTGAAATCACATCTGCAAGTATATAATGTTCAATAAGTTGAGCCATCAAAATACCATAGATGACCAATGCGATGTTGTTTCCTACCAGCATGGTGGAAATGAAATTATTTGAGTGCCGGTAGAACACGGAAAGGATATAAGACGATACATTGTTCGTCTTTTCCATTTCAAAACGCAATTTGTTGGAAGAAACGAAGGCGATTTCCATACCTGAGAAATAGGCAGAAAACACCATAGATATAAGTAGTTGGATGATAAGCTCCATACTAATAGTTTTATTTGGAAGTTTGTGTGCTGTCTGCCTGGACAGCATTGTCTTCAACGGTAAAGATTCCCGTATTGTTATAGATTTGGTATTCGGTCATTTGCTGATTGGATTCGAAACCGTATCCAGTCAGTACCTTGTCAACTTGTTCGATACGGATAAATTTATCGGAATAGATTTTTTCTTTTCCTTGATCCCAAAACATCAATTCCGTGTCGAATTTGTCGCCTCTTTGGCTTTGAATATGGACGTTTCCACGTAGCTCCCATAGTTTCTTGGGCTCATAGTAATAAGCTGTATCAGCTTTGATACTTGCATCTACATGGAAAAGGCTATCAAATTTCTCTAGATAGATTCCTTTTTCAAACGCCCAGAATGGAGGATTCCGATGGCTGTAGATAAGCCATTCTGCTGTAATAATCTTGTATCTGATCATTCCTGAGTCAGACACGAGGGTGGTTACTCCTGTAGTACGCATATCGGGAAGAGAATCTCCTTCTTTTACGGCTGCAGCAGTAGGTTTCTCTTTGTTTCCGCATGCAGGAACAAAAAGAAACATAACAGTTGCCCATGTGGCAACTGTTATGTTGATAAATAGCCTATATATGTGCTTTTTAAGTTTGGCTGACATATATTTATCTGATGGTTGTAGTTTCTCCGATCCATCCACCGATTGTCACAGAGTTACCTTTTTTCAAGCCAAGGAAGAAGAGGTCTTCATCTTTCGGGGTATGTCCGGCATATGTGTTGATCAGCTTCTGAGCTTCTTCTGCTACGCTGGGATCTACACTCTTTGCACGCTGCAATTTATCAATAGCAGCAAAGTAAGTACATTTGTTCAAAGCTGCTTCGTCGCTCCAGTTCGGGCTTGATGCATACATTTGTGCAATCAGGATATAAGCCTTTCCGTAGCTTCCGTTGAAAGAAATAGCTTTGTTTGCATATTGTTTAGCTTTGCTCAACTGTTTTTTGCTGAACAATACAACTGCAGCGCTGTATGCATAGTCAGCTTTCTTTTCTGCTTCCTGTTCCAGTTCGATAGCCTGGTCAAAGTACTGTACGCTCTTGTCCAAGTCACCTTTTTTGTAGTACATGTAAGCACATCCAGCAGCAGTTGCAGCTGTAGGTTCCATTGCATGTGCAGCTTCAGAAGCAACGAAATAAGCTTCTTCTTCTGTACATTTCAGCATCTGCATTACATTAATCACCTGTTTCAGGTATTCCAAGTTTGTCTTATTCTGACTTACTTTCGGGCCATAGATAGCCTGCAAGTTTTCGCAGCTGGCAGCACCACTGTTGATGAAATAAGCATCAACGTTGTCTTTTGCTGTTTTCAGCAGTTTTTTATCTCTTTCTTTAGTAGCTGCTTTCAGAGCTTCATCTGCATAACCTGATGCTGTCAGGTAGTCTTGGATAAACTGTTCTTTATGAGTGTCATCGCTCTTTAATTTGCGGGCAGAAATGTCCATCAAATCTTGGAACATGAAATAATCAGATGTAGCTTTTTCCAAGTCGACAGCTTCTTTAATCATTTGGTAAGCCTTGTTTACGTCTACATTAGCTCCGGAGAAGATGATGTAGTCATGAGCTTTCATTCCAAGAATAGATCCTTTTGTTGTTGGAGTTTTTACCAACTGATTCAATCCGTCAAGATACTTGATGCGTTGATCGTGTACGGCCATCAGTTCGTCAAGATACTTTTTTTGTTGTGCGGCATCTTTAGAGCTGGCAATCAAGGCACGTAAAATTTTAGCTCCGTTTGTATAGGTACTTACTTGAGCTAAAGGAGCTTCTGTGAATACAGCCATCCATGGCTTGTATGCATCTGTGAAGTTGTCAGTTTTTACGTATTCACTGTAAATACTGATGTTTTGCAAGCAACGGATACTGTCTTCTCCATGTCCGAAACGAGATCCGTCTTCTACACCTTTCTGAGCGAAAGCTGCTGTGGTACCTAAAGATAAAGCACACAGCATTGTAAACATTTTCATTTTCATCGTATGTAAGATTAGTTGTTCATTGTGTTTATTTTCATATTAATTTACTCTCCATTTCATGAACCAGTGTTCGTTGAATGTTAATCCTATTTTTAGGACGAACCGATTTTCCGATAACATGTCGCTTACAGAAGGGGTGGCATGGATGTACTGACCGGTAATACTTAGTACACTGTTTCGTTGGTATAGTTTAAGTGGTAAACCTAGTCCCACGCTGACGCCATATTCCTTAGGACCATCTATCATATTTTGTGAAACTGGAATCTGAAGGTTAGAGTTTGCATAATAGAACCCTGCTCTATAGCGTATACGGGTAA